>Ga0214543_1000427_pt1 | contig 69662 bp, 64 predicted proteins | sample CNSS2metaG_FD_160094 | JGI IMG/M metagenome (GOLD analysis project Ga0214543, IMG submission 160094) | Root nodule microbial communities from cowpea collected in UCLA plant growth center, Los Angeles, California, USA - CNSS2 | ecosystem: Host-associated > Plants > Roots > Nodule | place: USA... | reverse complement strand
TGACACGTGGCACAATCGTGACCTGCCACGTGGCAGTACATTTTTTAAATAAAAAATCTCAAAGTAACACGTGTCACAACCATAAGATGACACGTGTCACAACCATAAGGTGACACGTGGCAGTTTATTTATTTTTTTAAAAAAAATTAAAAAATTAAAAAATAAATTAAAAAATAAAATAAAAAAAATTGAAAATTCCACAAAATGACACGTGGCATGTACGGAGACGGTGTTAAAGTTGACTTAACGGCAGGGACTAAATTGAACCTTTTAAAGAATTAGAGGACCAAATTGAACCTAAAAATAATAAGGGGACCAAAGTGAACCAACCCAATAAATTAGGGGACCAAAATGATAATTAAGCCTTAAATCAATGAATGAATCGTGGACCACAAAGGACTACCGTCCCCGTGCTTGGGAGGAGTATGATGCACGTGCATGCATGTGAAGGTTCCTTATTACGGCCAGCGTTGTTAATTTAACAACCCCATCCATGTGATTGCCATTTCATAATACCTACTGTATTTTCTTGTCATTATTTGACAAAACTATAGTTCTTCCTAATCCGATTAAAGAATTAGCCTTTAAGAAGTAAATTAAGAAATCATCCTCAAATTGTAATATATGTTTAGTTCAATTTATTTAGAAGTTTTAAAAATAGATAAATTTGTTAATTTGAATAAAATTTTATATTCTTGTGATTGGAAGACCCACTTATATTATATGCCTTATTTTAAAAGGATGTCTCAATCAATTGGGCCTAAATCTGGCTCATAAGGAGTCAAAGACCCTAAACCAATTAACACTCTCATTTTTGTCATTTTAAAGAGAATCAACCACTTTACTCCTCTCAATCCTTCAAACCGTGCTCTACTAGGGTTTAACCCCAATCTTGATCCAGTGAGCTCAGCCTCGTTTCTTGCTTCGTGTAAGTATTCTATAGCTCATACCTCTCCTTACCATTCGTATTTTCATATTTCTAGTTAGGGTTCCATAGTAACCCCGTTCTGTTACTGTTACTGTTTCTCTATTTTCTAGCTTCTAAGTCTATTCCTAGGGCTGTTGTGCTCCACGGTTCAGTGTCGAGGTCTTGTACTAGCTCCTTCCAGGTAAGGGAAGCTAGGGTTTTTCATATTTCGTTGTATGCTGGTTGTTTTTACTTTTTTTTTGTGATTAATATGCATGGATGAAGCTTGGGTTAGGATGAGAATGAATTGGTTATTGTTTGGATTGTTGTGCTGCCATTTACGCGTGAAACAGGGGACGAGAACTGTTATTTTCGCCCAAGCGAGCCCATCTCGCCTAGGCAAGAGTAGCAAAAGCTTGCCTAGGAGTTTTGTTCGAAGCACTCGCTTAGGCGAGAAAACTGATTTTGAGCGAAAGTCCACCTCGCTTAGGCGAGGTGGCCTCGCCTAAGCGAGCGTTTGCAAAACCTCCCACGGCCCATGTCGTGGTCTCGCCTAAGCGAGAGCCTGTAGCTTGAGCGAGACCACCCTTCTCGCTTAGGCAGGGGTTCCTAGCTTGAGCGAGCCCTAATGCAGATTGCGTTGTTTTCTCATTTAAATGCTATTGGTGGTATGGTTGGTTGGATTGCTCTATTTAAAGTATGAAGTAGGTGAATAAGTATGAGATCTTTGATTTTATGGCTGGATTGATGAGTTAACATGATTTTGGCATGAACTGAGTATGGAATGGTTGGTTATAAAAGTGACATGGGATTGGTATGAGAATGAATGTTATTTTTGATAAATGGAACATGTTGTTGGTATGTTTAGGGCGTCATTCCACGATAGTTTCGTGGTGGTGCCTCATTGGTTAGGGCGTAATTCCATGAATCTCTAGGTGAGATCTCATGGTGGTGCCTCAGCCGGTTGGGACGTAATTCCATGACCTTTGTTAGTGGGAGTTCATGGTAGTGCCCCATCTATATAATTTAGTAAGGATTCAAGGTAAGGATTGCATCCTAACACCCTAAAGAGTTAGTTAGTCTCACATAGAGCGTACTGACAAACTCTAGTGGTGAGAGTAGCAAGAGGCCTGAAACCCATTAAGGGCTAACCTTGTGTGTGGGGATGAGACGTTGGAACATTTAGCTCGATAGAGCAGTAAAAGCCACCACAAGTGCAAGCATCCGCTGAATCTGACTAATTATATGTATCCAGATGAGTCGTGTCTGAGTCTTAGTGTATTGTTTGCAAGTCATAACATGATTGGTTGGTCTATGCATCTTGAACTATAAAATTGTATGTAACTGTATGATAACTCATTTTTTGCTCTAGCTTACCCTTTTGTTGGTTGTATGTCTTGCTTGTTCAGTTCTCTCCTTTTGCGATGATCATCAATTTATTGATGTGAGCAGATGCGAGACATCCTCGTGGCTAACAGTGAAATGGTGACTCTGTTGCGAGACATTCCTTTTGCTTGAGCTTTTCTTTTAGGGCTACGGCCCATGTATTATCTTGTCTCGAAGTTTCTACTTTGTACTACTGTTGATCTCTTTACTATACTTTGTATCATCATCGTGGTGTGTCTTGTCTTCTCTTTTGTACCTTAGATATTGTAAGGAGTAGTACTTATACTCTGAGACCTTGTCTCTATATTATATGTGACATATCATTTAATTAAGGTATTGATTTAAATGAGGTGTTACAGTGATAGAAACAAAATATAGTGCAAAGGAAATGTTTTTTAAAAGTGATAGGTCAAATCATTAAATAAAAATTTAATCATTGAATTAATTTGTAAATATGCTACCCAACTAAATATAATATCAAGATAACATATTTTCCGTATTTACAATACCAAACATATAGATAAAAAGTTCTCAAACATTATATAAAACTTAAATTATGCATATGTTAAAAGTCAGATAGTATTGACTTGTATAGCCAATACGATAATAATTTTTAAACACCTCTTCATCAAAGTAGATTTCTTCAATCTTTTAGGTTCGATTTATTGATAAATATTATCATTTTAATTGACTATATTTTTTTATAGCGATGGGATGCGTATAAGGATCGAAATTCCAATTTTATATATATATATATATATATATATATATATATATATATATATATATATATATATTATTAAAAATATTATACTTATATTTTTTTATTGAAAAATACGTTATAATATATTATATTTATTTTAATTGTTAACTCATGTTTTATTATTTATAATTTTTGTAACTAAATTTTAATATAAATATCAGTAACTAATTTTATAAGTCATTTTCAGTAACAAATATCAATATAACATTTATATAAATAATAAATTTGATTTTAAGGGAGATACATTATTTCTCTATTTTGAAAAAAAAAAGACTAAATTGAAACAAATAGACATATGTGAAAACTAAATTGAAACAAATAGACATTTGTGGAAACTAAAATGAAATTAAAACAATGACTAATGACACTTACACTTGGCATTACCTTTGTCATGTGGTATTAACAGTGTCATGTGTCACATTAGGAACCTGACACATAACAAAAAAAAAAAAAACTACAAACTGACACATGGCACATCGTTAACAGCGTTAATAATTTTTCTATAAAAGAGACTTAATTGAGTCACTTTTTTAAAAGTTTGGACACTTCTATAAAAACATGAATCAAATTGACACATGAGAACAAATGTGGGACCATATGAAGAATTAAACCTAAAAATATTTATTAGCCAAAACTAGTTTTAAAAATTTATTTTTATTAATTATTAATATGAAAAATTATTTTTATTAATTATGTTAAATATTATCTTTATTAATTATATCAAATATGTTAATTATTAATTATATCTTTAATAAATAAACAAAAATATTTTAAAAATTTGATAAAAATAAAACACTATGCAAGGATATTGGTATTCGGAGCGGATTTCAAGGCAAAAGACAGTTGAGAAATCGATGTCAAGAGTAAAAGAATTTATTTTAGATAAACATATGCTCATTAGATATTTTGGGTAATGTTTTTCTATTTGAGTTTATTGCGAAAGAAAGTGAGATTTTTTTGTTTGAAGAGATCATAAAAAGAACAATGTTACTAAAAAATAATAGTACCAAAATGATTAAATCAAAAAACGTGATAAATTAAGAAAACTTCAATTTCAATTATTAGATTTGATTTTTAATCAAATGCTTTAATCAATAAATTAGTCCGCGTATCGTGTCTTAATTTAAGACACAGGTTTCCTTCTCCCGATGTAGTCATTTTACTTTTATCCAACCCCTTTTGGTATAATTTACTTCTACTTTATTTTCTAAACTCTCGTTTCTTGTTTTCTTTAAATTTGTAACTTTTTTAATTATATTTAATGTATTTAATGTATTTAAAGTGATAAGTAACTGTGTAATGTTTTTTTCTTTTCTTTTCATTATCATTTTCCTTTTCTTACCCTATTATATCAAAACTTTTGTTTTCAGTTTTCATTTTTTTTTAAATTTAATACCAACTTGCAGTACTTGAAAAATTATAAAATAGTATCTAAGTTTTGAGTAACTTTACTTTTTAAAAATTTTCTTTGAAATTACAGTCAGTAGAAATTATTTACTTTTTCATAAAATATTAGAATAGACCATTGATATATAAAGGTGACTTTGTCTCAATACATCGAGTTTTGTAAAGATTATATTAGAATGTTTGAATTTGATGATGTTGTGTTTATATAATCTTATTGGACAATGATACTTTAACCTACTTTTTTTGACCCACTTTTAACCCACCACTTCAATCACCATTAGATCATACATCACATCACCAAAAAGAATAAAAAAAGATGATCTAATGGTGATTGAAGTGGTGGGTTAAAAGTGGGTCAAAAAAAGTGGGTTAAAATATCATTTTCCAATCTTATTATATAATGTATTATAGGAGTCGATCAAGCCACCAATTTGACTTCAGCCAATAAGATACGCCGAATACATAACGGAAAAGTAAAAATAGATAAGAGAAACTTGGAACCTAGGTACTCAAGAAACTAAAAAAGTCAGGAACCTCTCGGATACATTGCCCGATTAGACCTGATCAAACCCAATTAGACACCTAATCAAAGGCCCAAAACCTGGACCCATGAAAATAAGAAAAGTGACAAAAATTCAATAAGATTTTTATAAAAAGAGGTGGACCCATGTAATTAAAGGTACGCAATTCATTACCATTGCTGACTTGATCGTCAGAGCCTCTTTCTGTAGGTACCCTTCTACTTCGTGACCTACATAAGACAATAGATGATAGACACTTGGCAAACAGATAGGATTGTGGAGAATCCACTCGAGGAATCTCAAGACTGTGGTAAGATAAGGTTTGGATCTCATAATAACCTAATATTGTTCATGCAGGAACAATTGGCGCTCACTGTGGGCCTTTACTGATATCTTACAAAGCACACTCCAGAGATTTCTCAAGATGGCTTCTACATGCAGTCGAGTAGTAGGAGCGAAAGATGTTGGACCATCCCAAGTCGACCTAGTCGCAATCCTCGAGAGATAGGCTAGGATGCAACAGGAGTTTATTGAGTTTAAAAATCGCGGTGCAAAAGAGATAAAGGCCCTAAGGTAGGAGAACTCTCGTCTTAGAAGAAGGATAAAGGTCAAGAGGCTAACGACAAAGATAAGGAGAAGAAGATTCATGTTGAGTCAAACCCCCCTCCATATAACAGTACTTATATGGTTGAAGAAGAAAACGAATATAACCACCACACATATCACCATCACCCATAGGAACAAACACCGACATCCCTCTATCGACGACATCACAAAAACCCCTCTTCCCAAGAAGTGGGAGGCTTTTACCTTAGAATGATACAATGGAGACACAGATCCAGATGAGCATATGAAGAAATATGTCACTCAAGAGCATGTGAAGAAATATGTCACTCACCCATGTGCAAAGTCTTTCCAACAACCCTCAAAGGGTCAACCCTATAATGGTTTACCTTTCTACCACCATATTTCATCGACTATTTCGATACCTTGTCTAGTCTTTTTTCCACCCAATTCACAATAAGTTGCTCTCACCTAGTGACATCCTTGTCATTTCTCAACGTCAAACAGGAAAAAGACGAGACGTTGAAGGCTTTCATTGATAGGTTCAACAAGATTGTGCTGAAAATTAAGAATTTAACCTAGGACGTTGTCTTACAATACATGGTCATGGCCCTTAAGCCAAGCCCATTCGTCGATAACTTGTGCTTAAAACCCCTCGCCACCATGCACGAACTAAGATAGCCTACATACGAGTAGAGTAGATGAGAGATTTATGAAGCAAGTTCCGTAATGAAGTACAATAGGGTGAAAGGAAAGGAGCCGACAAGATGTCGATGAAAATTGAACCACAATCCAAGGATTCTAAACTGCCTAGGTACTCAAGATATGAACCCCTTAGCATCTGACGCACATACTTCCTATAAAGTTATGTTGGGAAGGTCATCCCTAAATACGCTGGGAGTTGTGGTGTCGACTCCCCACCTTGCTATGAAGTTCTCGGTAGCATTAGGAGATATCATCACCATCCATATAGATCAAAAGTTGGCCAGAGAATGCTATATTGTCCATTTGCGACCGTAGGAACTAGCCCTAGCAGCGAACAACGTTGAACGAGCACCCGGTGCAAGAGCCACCCTAATAGGAAAATACCTAGACCTCAGATAGGGACTGATTCGAGAATAGAATTGGTGGGGAAAACCAAAAACTTACCTTTGTCTGCGGAAAGAAACTTAGAAGTTGGATCGAGTTTAAGCTCAAAAGGAGAAATTGTAATTGGTGAAACTCTAAGGAGAAATGCAAATCTATTTGCATGGTTAGTTGCAGACCTCCCTGAAGTAGATCCCAAAGTAGTCGTCCACAAGTTATCAATGTTTAAGGGTGTCCGGTTCCTAAAAGAAAAAGAGGTTAGGGAAAGAGGGAAGACAAGTGGCCAAGGTAGAGGCCGCTAAAATTTTGGATGTCAGATTCATAGGAGAAGCTCAATACACCATTTGGCTTGCCAACGTGGTGTTGGTAAAAAACTCTAGCGGCAAATGGAGAATATGCATCAATTAGACCTGCTTAAACAAAGTATGCCCCAAAGAGGCATACCCCATACCCAGCATAGACAACTTGGTTGACGGAGCAATAGGGAATTGTATACTCAGCTTCTTAGATGCCTATTCCGGATATAATGAGATCACCATGGAACCAGCAGAGATGATCAAGATCTTCTTCATAACAAAAGAGGCAAATTAGTATTATAAGGTCATGCCATTTGGCCTTTAAAACGCCAGAGAGACTTACCAAAGGTTAATGGATAAAGTCTTCAACCATTTAATAGGTAAAAGCATGAAGGTATACATGGACGATGGTGGTGAAGTCACCGGAATTTATGCAACATTCTGCGTACTTGGCTGATGTGTTTACGACCTTAAGAAGATCCAACTTACAACTAAATCCAAGAAAGTGCATCTTTGGAGTAGATGGTGGCAAATTCCAAGGCTTCATGCTCTCACAGAGGGGTATAAGCTAACCAGAAAAAAAATGCAAAGTAGTAATTGATATGAGGAGCCCTAGCAACATCAAGGAGATTCAGCGATTGATAGGGAGATTAATGGTGATATCACGATTCTTGCCTCGACAAGTTGACAAAACGAGGCCTATGATCTGATTACTAAAGAAATCTGTGAAGTTTAGTTGGGGGGACGAATGTCAAAACATGTTTAAGCAACTAAAGGAGATGCTAGCCTTTCCACCAATTCTATGGAAGCTGAATAACATTAAATCTCTACTTGTCTACATCACGGTAACAAATTACAGTTAGTGTAACATTAGTACTGGATGTAGATGGAAAGCAGGAACTAGTTTACTTCGTCACCCGAACTCTACAAGATTGATAAACCTTTGGTTGCACAAAAGTTTAAGAAAACTCGATTTCCTCAATTAAAACAAAATAATGTAGCAATAATGGACAACCGAGGATCAATCTGAACGATAGGCAAAGGCAAATGAGAGAGTTATTGAATTTGAGTTGTGAAAAGAGAGGAAATCTAATAAAATCTACTTGAATTAAAACTAGAACAATCTTGAAATGCTATGAAAATGCAAAGATGAAAACTGTTTATTGAAATGCCTAAATGAAATCTAATGTACCTAAGATGTTTGATGAAAAGTTAACACTAACCAATGTGTCTCAATGCATGAATATGTAATCCAGCTAACCTAAATTCATTCCAACTATACATAACACTTCTAACACCTAATTGAAACTTTATTCAAACACTGAAAACGATTTACAAATCAAAAATGCAGAAATCACAACTTCAGAAAAATCTTGAGAGAAATGATGTATGCATGGGTGCAGGGCAACATCAAATCTCAATGTTAAGTGCATGAAATGCAAATGTGATGATGCAAATTTTTTACAATTGATCTCTATTGATGGATTGAACAAGAATCAAGAAAAAAATGTAAAGTACAACATGAATCCCCAATTTTAGAACCCTAATTGACTAACAAAACGAACAAATGTATAAGCGTGAAATTGGATGCATCAAATGATGGAATGAAGGCGAAAATGGTTCATAAACATTAACATCATGATCGAGAAACAAACACGAATTAACAACAAGAAACACATAATTAATGAATTTGAAATTTAAACACAAATGGAACAGTGAAAACATTGAGAATTCTACTGAGTTGCATTCCATGGTTTAAGGTGAACGATTTATGTTTGATTAACCTTGAATCAAAACACATTTAATATAGAAGCGAGGTGACAATGTACGTTCTGAGATTTAGGAAAAACTCATCCTAAATTCAATGTTGCATTTGGCCAATATCACTCAATCAAACAATTTTAAACCATGGCAGCAACTCAACATAGAAGAGAAGAGAAGAGAAATTCATCACAATTGAACGATGGAAATGCAAAGAAACAACAAAAATAAAATGAGGAAACATTCTTACAATAGTTTGTTTGGTGAATTTAGCTTGAATCACCCTAGAACAACCCCAAGGGTCATCAAACCAGTATTAGACAATGCAGAAAAATAGAGAAAAATGATGTTGTGGTTGTGAGTGAATGGTCCATGGAAGAGGAGAGAATTTGGTGTTTGTGTGTGTATGTGTGTGTGTGTATAGGATGAGTGAGTGGAGTCTGTTGTGTGTGTAAGATAGCACCAAAAAACTAATACAAACTCATCACCTGCAATTGGTATGACAGGTTCTAATAACTTCCTAAAATTACTCTCTTTTACGTAATTGCATTACCAATTGCACAAGTAACTTGGGTGGCAGGTAACCCGCAACTATTCTCGGCTAAAGTAGGTTCATCCTCTTGATTCCTTGCTAGCTTGGGCTTCTTGACTCTCTAGAACAGGTGGTCAAAGCCAGCAGGCTCATGGCAACATGAGCTTTCCCTTTTCAAGTGCGCACGTGTTAGGCTCTTCACATATCTACTCCTACAATTGAGGACTCAATAAATGAATTAAATCCTACCAAACAATTCCATGTTATAACTACAAACACTTAATAGATCTAAACATGAGAAAGTGAGGTTTTAAGAGTGTCATGCATCTAGGGTCCACTTTTTGCCATCTTAGAGTCAGAATAATTGTATTTTAATGTGCTAAAACTTTTCCCACAAGTGCCAACTCATTTGGAATTGTATCTCAAAAAGTCAACTCAAAGTCAATGATTTGGTCAACAATTCCAAGAAAAGTCAACTCTACCAGTTTAGGGTATTTTGACTGATTCAACTCTTCTTCTTTGGCCTTCTGAACTCTAAGATGATGTTTCTGTCTTTCCTTTTGTATGTCACTCCGAAAAAAAAAATCTAGAAATGAAGCTAGCCACAACAATTATTCCTAAAAGACTTTTAAATCTATACCAACTCTACGTCTATGCTTCTATACTTAGACCAAGACTAAACTAAAATGCTATTATATAATCATGAACCTATTCTATATGGTAAACTAAACCAAACTAATGGTATTTCCAAAGATTGTACTAAAAATGCATTAAAAACACTTAATTACAGTATTATAGAAAACTATACGTAAACTCCTTATAAACTAAATCTATGCTAAAACTTCCTTTTAACCACTTAAACTACCCATAATAATTCAAAAAGGCTAAGAAAAACTCATGAGATTAGAGGTTTAACAAAGATTCAGAAACGAAGTATTAAATGGTAGAGAAGATAATCTTATCCTTTGTGAGCATGACAATAAGACTCAGACCCTACTTTCAAAATCACCAGGTAATTGTAAAGACTGACTATCCGATCCAAAAAATACTGTAGAAGCTTGACTTAGCAGGGATAATGTCGTTCTGGTTCGTAGAGTTATCTGAGTTCAACATCCACTATGAGCCTCGAGAACCAATAAAAGCCTAGTGTCTGGCCGATTTTGCCAATGACTTACACAAAGCGCACATGTTGGTGGAAGATTGGTGGACCTTATATGTTGATGGATCTTCCAACCCTAAAGGAGCGGGTGCCAGTATTGTACTCGAAGGATCCAACCAAATATTCGTAGAAAAATCTTTAGTTTCTCAAAAGCATTGAAGAACCTTTTTAGTACCTTATGGTTTATCCACGTTTGGGTGGTTTCAATTTTCAAACCTACCATGTTCTTACCAGTCATTGTCCCGATAATCACCCATTGACAGGATTTGATTATCCTACTATTGTCCCCTAGAAATCTGCAAAGGCAAAGTGATGGCTCCCTCCTCAAGCTAGGATGGTCCAAAGCATGAAGAAAGGTCCTTGGAATGAAGAATGACGCAGAAACATGTAAATAGATGGGTTAATGCTCTTGATTTTGTCTCTAGGATCTGTAGAATGGTGTGGTTTAGTGCTCTAAAGTTAGGTAGGCCCAACACTCAAGGATGGGTGACTAAAGGAGATCACGTGGGATGCTTTATCCTAGACCTTGGAGACAAGTATGAAGGCACAAAATAATTTTGTACCCTAAATTTACTAATCTCAAAGTGAATTTATAAGGGGAGAGACACCTCTATTTATAGCATAAGGTGTCTCAAAATTTTGAGATGCAAAACCCTAAAACCTCTAACTTGGATAGGTTGGAGCCCAAGGCATAAATCCTCTGCAATAAGAGAGGACTTGTGGCCATTTAAGAAGGGGAAAAGTACTATACGTTCCTAGAGTGCCACACAACCACTCAAAAAGATGGAATATACTTTTCATTCTTAGAGTTCCATGTGGCCACTAAGAGAAACATTCTCCTATAAGAGCATGACACATGGCTATGATTTCCTAAAGAAGATAAGTTTCTCCCATGTCTTTCAAGCTACCAAGATAGATGTATATTGACTGGGAAAAGTCAATGAACAATGTGTTTCCACACTAATGGGCTTTCTAAGGCCGAAAATCGTATGCTACTTGGCTCATTATACAAGGCATAAAATAAATCCTACACTACTATACCCATAATACAAAGCCCAAAACAAATCTATACTGCTAAGAATTGTCCAAGGTGGCCCAAGAGAATACGAGTTTAGGCCCACCTTTTACAAATGAATCCAAGTCTTCTTGAATGTGCCTGGCCATGTTCTTGTGATTGGCTCCTTACTAGGGGGTTGCCATCATGAAGCAGGCTTCTATTACCTTTAAACCCAATATTTGATGAAAAAAAGAACTTTTAATGCCTGTCTTGCCCCTTTCATCCAAACCATTGACGACCCCAATGGATTACAAGGTCGACGTTGGTTTAGTTCTCGATTTCCAGCCCCTAGTCTTGGCCTCTTATCTTAAATGATCGACATTTGGACTAGATACTTACTTAGGACATTCTGGTATCGAGCTTCCAATATAAAGACATTCATGCCTACCACACTTAACATAGAAAATGGGACTTAGCAAAGACCTCCCCTTTCCTAAATGCTGTTATCTAAATGGCTCTAGAAAGGGGTTGAATAGAGCTTGTAAACATTTGTTAATCGTTTCACACACACATATTATAATAAACATCATTAATGTAAAGAGTATGGTAAAAAAGAATGTACACAGGGATTTATATTGGTTCACCTCCACTTGAGGTTATGTCCAGTCTGTTAAGTCACCTGCTTAAATGATGTAGGGTTAACTTGATTCCTTTAAAGATTAATGAATATGGTAAAAGTTGATTAAGAAAACTTAGTGAAAATTCCCACTAGACATAGCAAACTATCTAGATGTGAAGGTGCATTTCACAAGGCTCTAAAGAAGAAGAGATGTGGATTGATTCAAGAAGAAAAATGAAAGGAAGAACAAAACATAAATGTTTAATCTAAAAGAAGAAGAATGAAAGCATAAAATGAAAAATAAGAAATGGAGAATGTAAGAAGCACACCACTACAAGGCTAGGCTAGAAGCCATGGAACCTTGAAGATGTATGGAAGGTGCCGCCACTTGAGTCTAGCTCAAGATAAGGCTTAAATGTATCACTCGTAAAGGAGGATACTCTCACAAAGATACAACACAAATGTGTCTATAAATTCTAAAATGATCAACCCTTTTACAAGTGTTTAGGGGCCTCTAAGCAAAAACATATAAGTTCCAAAAAGGGCTACAAAGTAAATAAAAACCTTACAATCTAAAAGGTAGGTCAACATGGTGCAATCCAAGGTCTTCTAGAGATGATTCTCATTCAAGGCAAAGAAGACGTCACTTTTAGATGTTTCTAGACTCTTGTAGGTGGATCCTTGACCAAGGCATGTGGTCCCTCATTCTAGATGTTTCTAGAACTCTTTGCTTCTTGTCTCTGTTCCACATGTGCTCTCCAAAAGTGCCACCTATGCACTTCTTAATGTGCTACCCTTTCAAGGAATTTAACTGACCTATAAAACAAGTAAAATTTGATTAGCATGTTGGCTTAAGTTAAGTTAATCTTGAGTCAACAAGTCAACCCTAGGTTAAGGTCAACAAGCCAACTTCATGGAAATCAAACTAAAGCAATTCTAAATAAAGATAGAGATGGAGAAGCCTCCCCTTTTGTCATGCTTCTTGTAACTCTCCCTAGGATGGCTTCCATGGTGCTTGAAGTGGTGGTCATGCCTTCATCATAAGATATTCACTAATCATCACCTTTGACTAGCATAAGTATCAGCCTCTCCATGTTAAACCTAGTCACTCCTCTCTAGGTTCACGAGTTTATCCTCTTCAGGAATACGAGTACAAACCTCTCTAAGTATCACGTCTCAATTTCCCCATGAGATCAAATCATAACTACAAAAAAAAAGGGTTAAATATGTTTTTGGTCCCTCAAGTTTCAGTGAATTTTGGAATTAGTCCCTCATCAAAACTTTATACCAATTTAGTCCTTCATCTTTCAAAATGCGTGAATTTAGTCCTTTAAACCAAATTTTGTTAAGTTTATCTGACGTTTCAAGCACATTTCATGATAGTATTTAAGTTAACATTGAAGAAAAAATGTGTCAAACAATCTAAATAATTTAAATACTATCATGAAATGCGCTTGAAACGTCAGATAAACTAAACAAAATTTGGTTAAAAGGACTAAATTCACACATGTTGAAAGATGAAGGACTAAATTGGTCAAAAGTTTTGATGAGGGACTAATTCCAAATTTCACTGAAACTTGAGGGACCAAAAACATATTTAACCCAAAAAAAAAATGATCTCTCACGTAGGAGTATTACAATAACACTCACAGGGTTCACTTCATATAGTGAATGATTTATAATGGTTTTGCTTAGCCTAATATCACTCTCCAATAAGATGAATATGACAATATAAGCTCACAAAGTATTTTCTCTTTCTCTTTTCTCTTTTCTCTTCAAGAATGGATTTGACAGTGTTTCAATTCCTCTCTTTTTTTTCATTATGAGTATCAAGTGATGCATTTTGGTATAACCAATGCTTCTACAATATTTATGTATTATATGAATAGATTTTTTTGTCTCTTTTTAGATCATTTTGTAGTTGTTTTTACATATGACATTTTTATTTATTATAAAACTCTTGAGGAACATGAAGAGCACCTTCAAACTGTCTTACAGATTTTGAAAGACAAGCAATTGTATGCTAAACTGACTAAGTGTGAATTATGGTTAGAGGAAGTGAAGTTCTTAGGACATGTGATTTCCCAAGAAGGAGTGTTAGTGAATCCAACCAAAGTAGAAGCATTTTTACAATGGGAACCACCAAAAACAATAACTGAGATTCGTAGTTTACTTGGTTTGGCGAGCTATTATAGAAGATTCATTGGCAGATTTTTCAAAATAGCTATGCCTTTAACCCAACTCACCAAAAAGGGTCAAACTTTTGTGTGGACAGAAAAATGTGAGAATAGTTTTCATGAACTCAAGAAAATATTAACCACTTCTCCTATTTTAGCATTACCTGATCCTACCGGACATTTGTTATATTTTGTGATGCTTCCAGAATGGGATTAGGATGTGTTCTTATGAAAGATAGAAGGGTGGTGGCATATGGTTCTAGGAAACTAAGAACACATGAGAAAAATTACCCAACCCATGATGTAGAACTAACTGCCATTATTTTTGCACTTAAGATATGGAGACATTATGTGTATGGTGGTAAGTTCAAGGTTTTAAGTGATCATAAGAGTCTCAAATACTTGTTTCATCAAAAGGGATTAAATATGAGACAAAGGAGATGGGTGGAATTCCTGAAAGATTATGATTTTGAATTACATTACCATACAAGAAAGGCAAATGTAGTGGTAGATGCTTTAAGCAGAAAATCTTTACATGTCTCCTCACTAATGATTCATGAAATGAATTTGTTAGAATGAGTTAGAGACATGAATTTGTCGGTCATCCTAAGCCATGATAAAATGCAATTAAACTCTATTCAGATCACTAGTAATTCACAAAAGTGAATCCTTGAGGCACAAAAAGGTGATGAGTTCATTTAAAAGAAAAAGAAATTGATAGGTCAAAAGGATGGAGAGAATTTTGACATAGATAGGATAAGAACTTTGACATTTAATGATAGTATGTGTGTACCCAATAATGAAGAAATTAAGAAAGTAATTCTAAAGGAAGCACACAAAAGTAATTTAAGCATGCAATTGGGCACAACAAAAATGTATCATGATCTCAAGAAAATGATTTGTTGGCCCAAAATGAAAAAGGAAGTGGCACAATATGTAGTAGCATGTCTAGTTTGTCAAAAAGCTAAAATAGAACACCAAAAGCCAACATGAATGCTATAATCCTTAAATATACCTGAATGGAAATGGGATATTATAGCAATGGATTTTGTAGTTGGCCTGCCACGAACTCTTCAAAAATTTGATTCCATATGGGTTATAGTGGATAGGTTAACAAAGTTTGCTCACTTCTTACCTATTAACATAAGGTATTCATTGGAGAAATTGACTAAATTGTTCATAGGAGAAATTGTGAGGTTGCATGGAATTCCAACAAGTATTATATTTTATATGGACCCTAGGTTTACTTCTAAATTTTGGGGAAGTTTACCTCAAGTATTAGGAACTAAACTCCATCTTAGCTCAGCCTATCATGCTTAAACTGATGGACAATAAAAATGAACCATTCAATCTTTGGAAGATTTGCTGAGAGCTTGTGTGTTGAAAATTCTAATAGTTGGGATTGATACCTACCTTTGATTGAACTCACCTATAACAATAATTTCCATTCTAGAATAGGTATGGCACTCTATGAGGCATTGTATGGGAGGAAATGTAGGACACCTTTGTGTTGGTTTGAGACTGGTGAAAATTTAGTATTAGGTCCGGACATGATTCAACATACAATAGAGAAAATCAAAATGATTAGGAAAAAATTGAGAATGACTCAAAGTAGACAAAAAAGTTATTCTAAAAGAAAAGACGACCTCTTGAATGTCAAGAAGGTGATCATGTATTCTTGAAAGTTACACCAACAACTAAAATTGGTAGAGTTATGAAATCAAAGAAACTCACTCCTCAATTCTTTGGTCCTTACCAAATTCTTAGAAAAATAGGTCTTGTTGCTTATCAAATTTGTTTACCTCCTTTCCTTTCCAACCTTCATAATGTCTTTCATGTGTCTCAATTAAGAAAATATATTTTTGATCCATTTCATGTGATAAGACCTAATACAGTACAATTAAAGAATAACCTTACATTTGACGCAATGTCTGTACAGATTATGGACAAGAAAGTAAAAGAACTGAGAGGCACACAGATCCCTCTCATAAAAGTCATTTGGAATGAAGCGAATGGAGAATTTAAATGGGAATTAGAAGAAAACGTAAGAGGCATTTACCCTCATTTATTTTAGTCTATAAAAATTTTGAGGACGAAATTTCTGTATCTGGAGGAGAAAATGTAACATCTCAAAATTTATATCACAATGTTTTCAATATGATAATACCTAAAATTTTATAATACATTACTTTTCATGTATCTAGTCTAATAAATTATGAACATATAAATGTAAAAATTATAAATATTCAGGAGAATAAAATTTTTTTAAATAATTATTATTAAAATAATTATAATGAAAATATTACTACAAAGTAATATACTTCAAATAATTAAATAAGTTATAATACTTATATTATAATATAATATTATATTATATTATATTATATATAAAATATAAATATATATATATATATATATATATATATATATATATATATATATATATATATATATCGGTAAATGTTAATCATTAAACTAAGCAATAATAGAAATATAAAATAACTATTAACGAAATAATATTGATTGCAAAATCTTAACAAATAACCTACATTGATTGCAAAGAATGTGGTTATTGTACTTATGATACATGTAAACTATTCTTACTTTTATTTTTATTTTTTATAAAAACTAATAAATACTAATGTAAGGGCTCAGACAGTGATGGATCTTGAAAAAAAAATCTTGAGAGAGCTAAAATTTTAAAATTTATATATTTAATTATTATCACTAATATAATTGTTCCTGTAGAGAACAAACAAGATAAGTTAGACACAAGCGTCACCTTACTCATGTAGTCCGCTATCTCCTCAGTTGGCCTCTTCCTGGTTGGTACATGTCGGTTTGGACCCAGGAGGGGTTACCTGCAGAAGGGGCTCCGAAGCTCAAGTGAGTCAAAACTCTCAAAAAGGTCAAATCCGTGATTAATGAATGCGTACCTTTAATCACTGGGGTCCACGCGTATTTATAGAGCATTAATTATGTCTGGTTATGTCATGGGTCGGGCCTTGGTTTGGGCTATAGGTGGGCCTGGGCCTTGGCCCAAGCCCTTAGTTCGACTATTGTGGGCTCATTGGATGGCAGGGGGATTCCATTTTGCTAAGTCTCTAGGAGCGGTCTGATCCGTTTACTTCTCAACTTGTCGGATGTCGTCCTTGCCCGCACACTGTCCTAGGTTGGCCGTTTTGTTGTTAGTTTAGCCTTCATTCAGTTACGAGTTTAAGTCCATGCCGGCCCAAGTCATGTACTTGGGTTTTTTCCGGCATATATGTAAGGGTTGTCATTTATATGGTTAAGTTGACCAGGTCCAGTACACCAGTCCCCCAGCCTTTGCCGATACGATGTGTCGGTGAAGGATGATATGTATTGATATGCTAGTCGAGATTGACTAGGTGTGATACACCAGCCCCTAGCCTTTAAGTGTGATGAACAATGTTAAGGCTAGAAGAGGTTTGTGGTAGGTGAAAAGGTTTGTGGCAGGTGAAAGGGCGTCAGAAGGCTGACTTAGGGAGGTTTGGCGCGCCATTTTGGTACTTTGTGATGATTGAAAAGAGTTATGTTTTTTGGCGGGAAAGGGTTATGACGCTTGAAATTCGTGTGTATAAATGAAGATGATGTTGCAGTTCATTCACTTTGTCTCATTTGCAAAAAATTTGTTCGCGTGCATTTAAAGCTGTCCGATATCTTCTCTTCCTCCTCTGTCATTTTTTCTAAAGAAATCAGGTATGTCTAGTAGTAGCGATAGGTTTTCGTTGTCAGACTCGGGTAGTGAGCGGTCTAGGGATAGCGAGAGTACTCGAGATGATAATAGCGATAGGGAAGAAGTGGGTACTGTAGGGAGAATCCCAGTGGAGAGGGTGGTTGAAATTAGGGAAGATCCGCTCGAGGAGCTGGCTGAGAGTAATTGGCCAGCGAAGACCGGATACGAATAGGTGGCGACAGATGTGCGGACTTAGCGGTCGTTGTTCCGATGGTCGCATTTACTAAAATCGTGGTTGAATTGTACGCCTATTTTCGAAAAGGGTGCGTGAAGGGACATAATTGCTCCAGAGCGGGTTACTACTGTTGAATGCGCGTGCCATGGCCGAGAAGGAGCAGCCGAAGAGTTCTTCTGTATGTATATGTGCCACTTCTCACAGCTGCACATCCGACTACCATTTGACGAATTCACTATGGGAGTGCTGCGATTGTTGAACGTTGCCCCTACTTAGCTTCATCCGAACAGCTGGGCGTACTTGCAAGCTTTCAGATTACTGTGCATGGCGTTATACTTGGAACCTTCTCTCGGAGCGTTCCTATACTTCTTCGTCACGAGGCCGAAGAGTTCGATAACATGGTTGTCATTAATCAGCCAGCCTGGTCTCAACAAATTGGATGCCTTCATTCAGTCATTCAAGCATTTCAAAGATGGGTTCTTCAAAGTTGTAGTAAAATCGGCCGGTCGGTAACATTTTTATACTGCTGATGGTAATACTAAGTTTTCGTTCTTCTGGACCGGCAACCCTTGGAGATATAAGGTGATTTCGAGGAAAGATCTGTCGGTGGTGGATACTTTGATGCAATTTAGCGATAAGATGCCCACTAAGGGCTTAGTTAGGGCGTATAATTCAGTTCACCCCATTATAGATATTGAAGGTATATTTTTTGTAACTTTGAGCATTGTTATTGATTGGAGTATTTTGACGATTTGTGTGTTGTGTACTTCAGGGCATATGGCGCAACTTGGCAAGAAGAATTTGACACTTTTCCAAGCCCTTCGTAAGGAGAAGGCGGTGAAGGCTAAAGCTGCCGGGAACACTGTGGTTCCCAATTTGCAAGATTCGTTAGTAGACGTCCACGTGCATGGAGGTACAAAAAGGAAAGCGGAGTTGCCTATTAGGGCGGGCAAGGGCAAGGACGTGAAGAAAGTGCGAGCTGTCGTGATGGGGACAGGCTCGGTTAATGGGGTGAAGGGGCCGGAAGCTGAGTTGATTGAGCTTCCGGAAACTACTGTTAGGAAAGACATTGAGATTAATGTGCCGGAATCGCTGATAAATTCAATTGACAATATGGAGCCAAGAGCTTTGGTGAAGGTCATGGTTGAATTTAGCAGCAAGACCTTACTGCTTAGTCGGTGTGTGGGTTCTTTATACGAACGAGAGCTGAAAGAAGGAAACCGGACCAAGGTGGAAGAGTTGCAGAAGAAATTTGATAAGCACGATGAAGAGAAGGAAACTTGGAAGAAGGAGAAGGAGGAGTGGGAAGTGGAAAGGAAAAGGTTGGCTACGTGGAGGGTACGATGCCTTGATTCTGAAGAAAAGCTGAAGGGCAGGATTGCAGAGCTTGAGGCCGATTATGACGAAATCAAAGAAAAACACGATGGGTTGGAGGGTGAACTAGAGGATTTAAAAAGCTGCATAATTTAAGAACACATCAATGGCTTTCAGAAGGGGGTTCGTCAAGCGTCATTTTTTTATGAGAATGTTGAGGGTAATGACGCTAGGTTTGATGTCAATAAAGATGTCGTTGATGGTGTGCTTATAGACGAAGCGGAATCTAGCCTAGAAGGGGATGGGGTGAAGGATGCGGTTGATGATGATGTTGGCGGTAACGAGGTGGTGACGGAAGAGGCCGAGCAAAATGAGGCTTAGTGTTTTCAATTTAATATTTTCAATTTGGTTTAGTGATTCTAAGTCTATAATAACTCGTACATTGCTTTATTTTGATGTTTGATATGAATGCCGGTTACTTCTTGGTTAATTGCTCGTTCTATTTGTGTATGTATGAGATGTTTGTTTGCGTGTGATATCACGTGTTAAGGGTGTTCGACCTAGGTCGCTTACTTGTGCTAAGGGTGGGGAACTTAAACGAATTCAGCACATGTTAGGGGTGTTCGACCCAGGTCGCTTACTTGTGCTAAGGGTGGGGAACTTAAACGAATTAACATGAAGTTAAGGGTGTTCGACCCGGGCCGCTTACTTGTGGTAAGGGTGGGGAACTTAAACGAATTAACATGAAGTTAAGGGTGTTCGACCTGGGCCGCTTACTTGTGGTAAGGGTGGAGAACTTAAACGAATTAAGCACATGTTAGGGGTGTTCGACCCAGGCCGCTTACTTGTGGTAAGGGTGGGGAACTTAAACGAATTAACATGAAGTTAAGGGTGTTCGACCCAGGCCGCTTACTTGTGGTAAGGGTGGGGAACTTAAACGAATTAACATGAAGTTAAGGGTGTTCAACCCAGGCCACTTACTTGTGGTAAGGGTGGGGAACTTAAACGAATTAACATGAAGTTAAGGGTGTTCGACCCGAGCCGCTTACTTGTGGTAAGGGTGGGGAACCTAAACGAATATGAGAGTAAAAACGTAGGAAAGTTGTATGGTTGAGAACCCTTCATTTTATTTATTGAATATAGGGTGCCTCATTAAAACCTCCCTAGCCAAAACCCTCTTTAGGAAAAAAAGACCAGGGGAGGAAAAAGAGTACACCCAGGGTTACAAGTATTGGTTCAACTACAGTATACATTTAGCTAAAGTAGAATTTGAGGTGAGATACATTCCAAGTGTTGGGAATCTCTTCCCCAGATAAGTGTTCCAGGCGATAAGCTCCTCCTCCTCCGTCTTCGCGTATGCGGTATGGGTCGTCCCAATTGGCGGAGAACTTGTCATCCTTCTTTCTAGCACTGCTGACCATTCTCCATACTAAGTCCCCGATGGCGAATGATCGTGGACATAGGTTTGCGTTATACTTTCTGGCAGCTAAGTTCCGTATCTGGGCTTTTCTCTGAGTTTGGATAGGAGGTCAAGATGGGTCGCCATGTTTTGGTGGTTATGGGTTGGGTCGTACAGTTCTCGGCGCAGGGATGGTTCACCAATTTCAACTGGTATCATGGCGTCTGCACCGTAAACTAGGCTGAAAGGGGATTCGTTTGTTGCTGATTGAGGGGTGCACTTGTAAGCCCATAGCACTTCTACTAACTCTTCGGGCCATCGGCCTTTGGCGCTATCTAATCGTTTGCGCAGTTCCATTAGGATAACCTTGTTGGCCGTCTCTGCTTGTCCATTAGTTTATGGGTGTTCTACAGAACTTGTGATGTGTTTGATGTTCAGGCCAGTATAGAATTTGGCTAGCTCCTTATCTATAAATTGTTGGCCATAGTCGGTGATGATGGTGTGTGGGACGCCATATCTGCATACAATATCCTTCCAAACAAACTGTTGAACCTGCTGGGCCGTGATAGTGGTTAGTGGTTTGACTTCTATCCATTTGCTAAAGTAGTCGATGGCTACAATCAGAAATTTCACTTGTCCCTTGCTAGGTGAGAAGGGGCCAAGGATGTCCATTCCCCATTTTGTGAAGGGCCATGGGGATATTATGTGATGGAGTTGTTCCTGTTTCTGGTGGATGAGGTTGCCATGTTTTTGGCATGGTTTGCACTTTCTGACATAGTCTTGGCAGTCTGCTTCTATGGTCGGCCAGAAGTACCCAGCTCTAAGTACTCTAGTGGCCATGGTGCGTGCGCCGGAATGGTAGCCGCAAATGCCTTCGGTAGCTCTTTAATAATATATTGTGCTTGCTTTACCGTGACACATTTGAGGAGGGATTGATCGTACCCGCGTTTGTAAAGGTCATTGCCTATCATGGTATACCTGGCGGCCTTCGCCAGCCAAGTTTTGTCCGCATCCTGTGGGGGGTTGTCGGTTTTTAGGTATTGGATATAGGGGGTGGTCCAGTTATGGCTTTGGGGAGGGGCAGTGTTGTCCGTTGGGGCATGGGTTAGGTTTTGACAAGTATGCGTTATGGAGGGTGTAGATAGTGTTTGCTGCAACAGGGATCGGTGGCGGCTTTTTAATTTGGTGCTGGCTAATTTGGAGAGGATTTCAGCTCTGATGTTGTCGGTTCTTGGGATGTGTTCGATGCGGACTCGCTCAAAGGCGGATTGAATGATTGTTTGGACCAGATGGTAATATTGTAGAAGGATAGGGTCTTTAATCTAGAATTCGTCATTTAGGTGGCCTACAGTGCGTTTGGAGTCAGTTTTGCAAGTGAGCGTCTTGACACTTACCTCGCGAGCAAGGGAAAGGCCGACGAGGATAGCTTCGTATTCAGCTTGGTTGTTTGACGTTTTGAAGGCAAAGTGAAGGGATTTTTCGATGAGGATGTCGTTGGGTCCTTCTAACACAATGCCAGCACCGACACCTTTTGGATTTGAGGAACCATCTACATGAAGTGTCCACTGGTCCTCTGTGGGTGTATGATAGAGGTCGTTGATAAAATCCAAGAGACATTGAACTTTAATGGGGCCATGGGGTTTGTAGCAAATGTTGAACTCCAACAGCTCGACGGCCCAGGATGACATCTGTCCGGCTAGATCTAGTTTTTGTAAAAAAATTTGGATTGGGTAGTCTGTTTTGACGGTGATGCTGTGGTTTTGGAAGTATGGCCGTAAGCGGCGAGCCACGTGGACTAAAGATAGGGCCAACTTCTCCACCATTTGATATATGATTTCGGGATCCTGCAGCGTTCTGCTAACGAAGTAGACAGGATGTTGCGTGCCTTCTATTTCTTGAACAAGCGCGGCGCTGACGGTGTAGTCGATGGCTGTGATGTATACGAGGAGGGGTTGGCAGGTGTCCGGCTTATGGAGGATAGGTGGTGAGGTGAGGGTGGTTTTAAGCTTTTGAAAGATTTGTTCATAATCGTCAGTCCACGTAAACCGGGTGGATTTCTTTAGAAGTTGGACTATAGGTTGGGTTTGTTCAGCCAGTTTGGGTAGGAAGCAGGAAATGGCTGTGAGGCGGCCTATGAGACGTTGGACCTCCTTGATGGTAGTGGGACTGCGCATCTCGATAATGGCCTTGCATTTTTTGGGATTGGCTTCTATGCCGCGCTGGGTTAACATAAAACCAAGGAATTTATCCCGGTCGACACCGAATACGCACTTGTCTGGGTTGAGGTGGAGGTTGTATTGGCGTAGCACAGAGAAGACTGCCGAGAGATCCTCAGCATATTGGTGATGGCTTGGAGACTTGACAACCATGTCGTCAACATATACTTCGACACATTGTCCCATTAGATGACTGAAAACCTTGTCCATTAGTCGTTGGTAGGTCGCTCCGCGTTCTTGAGACAAAAAGGCATAACCTTATAGAAGTAGTTGGCATCGTCCGTGATCAAGGCGGTTTTGTTCATGTCAGATACGACCATGGGGATTTGGTTGTACCCGAAGTATGCGTCCAAAAAACTAAGCACCTTATTCCCTGTCGCGCCGTCAACAAGTCGATCGATATTGGGTAAGGGGTAGGCATCGCGAGGGCAGGCTTTGTTCAAATCCGTGTAGTCTACACACATCCGCCATTTTCCATTGGCTTTCTTCAGCAAGACTACGTTAGAAAGCCAGGTGGTGTACTGAGCTTCTTCTATGAATCCTGCGTTTAGTAACTTATTCGCTTCAGCCTTAGCTGCTAGTCGGCGCTCTTCGCCAAGTCTACATTTTTTCTGGGATACGTAGCGGGCTTCTTTGTAGATGGATAGCTTGTGGGATGCCACTAGAGGGTCCACCCCAGGTATATCAGCGGCTGACTAGGCGAAAAGGTCTATGTTACTGGTGAGGATGGATGTGATGATGGCACGCTCGTCAGAGTTCAAACCGGTGCCTAGGTTGATAGAATGACCGTTGGGAAGCTCTATAGGGGATGTCTCCTCAACTGGTTTGAGACGAACATCCCGGCCTACTCTAGGGTCTAGATCTTTGCCTGACAGGGCGATGCTAGAGCCGGGAGGTCGCTCAATGTGGTTGGTTTGTTGAATTGGGAGTTGTGGGCGTAGGCTAGCCATGTAGCATTCGCGTGTCAAGCATTGGTCGCAGTGGATGGTGAGGATGTCACTAGAAGGGGAAGGGAACTTCATGGCCAAATGGGGGGTGGAGACGATAGCACCAAGGGTGTTGAGGGAAGGACGTTGTAGGATGTTGGCACGTCGACGATAAGGAAGCGGATTGAAATGGTTTTGGTTTGGGTGCCATCGCGGAAAACGGTTTGGAGGTCGATGTAACCGCGGGTGGATACTTGTTCGCTAGAAAAGCCATAGATTGGTTCGTCATATGGGACCATAGTTGTGTCCAGAAGTTGGAGTTTTTGGTATGTGGCCCAGTAGATGATGTTTACGGAGCTGCCTTGGTCAACAAGGACTTTCATAACGGCGTAGTTTTCGATTTCAACAGTGATGACCATGGGGTCATCTTATTGGTGGTCGAGGCCATGAAAGTCGTCATTTGTGAAGATGATGGGAGGCATGCAGCGTCTGTGGTGGGAATGGGTGATATGGTTAATGGATTGGATATGGCAGAGGTGTCTCTTTCTGGCAGAAGAGGTGGATCCTCCACTAGCGAAGCCACCAGAGATGGTGCTGATGGTGCCACGTAGGGGAGGGTCGGCAGGGGTGATGTCGGTGTGGGCCGGTTTGGGTTCTTGGTTGGTGGGTTGGGTGGGGCGTCTGTCGTGACGGGAGTCATATGGAGGGCGTTTGTGAATCAGATCGAGGGGGTGGCGGTATCGCGAGGAGTGGTCCTCTCTACGGATGAAACGGCGAAAGTGACCAGCACGGACCAGTTCTTCTATTTTATCCTGGAGTGCTTTGCATTCTTCTGTAGTGTGGCCATGGTTACGGTGGTAGCGGCAATATTTGGTCATATCAGCGTTAGGAGGTGTAGTTGTTTTGCGTGGTGGAGGGATTAGGTCAGCTTGTAGGGTCTCATCGAGGATGCGGGAGCGGGCTACGGTAAGAGGGGCATATCTGGTGAAGCGAGGTTGGCGGGGCTCGCGTGGGCGGGCATTAGGGCGGGGAGGTTGCGGCGTAGGGTTGGCGGTTGTGGCTACATAGTCATTGCAGAATTTGGTATGCAGGGTTTGCATCTTCTCCATGCGGACATAGTCGGCTGCACGCAATTTGAGTTCGTGCATAGAGCCAGGTGGGTGGAGGTAGACGTTGTTGGCGAAGGCTCGAGTTGTAGGGTAAGTGCCATGCATTGGAGGATCATCTCCTGGTTGAGGTGTGGGGTGCGAAGAGCTACCTTACTGAAGCGATCTATGAACGCTCTAAGTGGTTTGCCTTGTTCCTGCCTAATGCCCAAGAGGGAGATTGTGGTAGTTTGGTGTGGATGACTGCCAGCAAAGTGGGTGGAGAACATGTGGGATAGAACGTCGAAGTTGTCGATGGAATAAGGCGGAAGGGTTGTGAACCATTCTAGGGCAGGGCCCTTGAGGGTGGTGGGGAAGGCTTTGCAGAAGACTGCGTCTTGGGACGTGTACAGGGCGACATGGGTGATGTAGACTTTGAGGTGCTCGTCAGGGTCAGTTTCGCCAGTATAGCAGTCCAGGGTGAAGGGTTCCCATTGGGCAGGAAGAGGGGTGTTGGCGATAAAGTCGATGAAGGGGTGACGGCGTCTAGGCTGGTGGGGAGGGAGCAGATGGGGTGGGATGGGATGAGTGATCATAGCGGGGAAGGTGGAGGTAAGGTTGTGAGGGGGGATGTGGCTTGTTGGAAGGTATTGCGGGTTGTATGGTGGAACATGTGTGGTGTGTAGGGTGGTGTTGGTATGTTGTGTGATAATTTTGAAGTTGTATTTACCTATTTTAAATTAATTTTTCTAATTTCATCTCTTTCATTGGATATCTCCATTTTCAAAATATTTTTCGAAATAAATTCCAAAGAATTAATATGAATCTCCACACCTCTAATTCTTTGCATATTAAGAAATGGTTCCTCTGATTCAATAATTGATCCTTAATATCATGCTTGAAAAATGTGAAGAAGTATATCATGCTTGAAAATATATGAAAAAGTATATTTGTCTTGTTAATATATTCACACTATCTCCCTTTTTATCGCTTAAAAAAATCTATTATGTTATCCCTCATTAATATACGCTGTTTGAAAAAAATATATCTAAGGCTAAAAAATCATTTATCAAGATATACAGAAAATTGAGAGAATTAATTACTAAAAAAATCTATGATAATCAAGTTACAATTCAAAAAATGGTTATGAAAAAACATATAGTACATGACTTTTCCTTCTACATTCATTAAAAAAATATACAAAAAAACTAGAGAGATGAAAAACAAATACTAACTATTAAATTAATATTTCACTATGAAGAGAGAGTTGCGATTTTTATCTTCAAAAAATGGAAGATGACATATGAGAAATGAGAACAGAAAGAATAAATTTGTGTCTAACTTTTTATTTTTCTTCCGAAACAAAAAAAAAACACGAGTGAAAAATGAATACAATATATGATAAACCTAAAAGACGATGATAGAGAACATAAAAAAAATATCTCAATAAATTTTGTTAATCTACTATATTTAATTTGATTTTTATTATTTATTAACATTAAATAATATATTTATAAAAAAATTATCTAATTAAATTTCATTAATATAATATATTACGCATATTTTAAAAAAATTATAAATTTTGGAGGGGTCATGGTGCCCCTCATGGACAACAAAGATTCGTCTTTGGGCACAAGACTCTTGTTGACATAGGGAAGTTATTGTGGTGACAAGAAGAAAACAAAATATCTTTCAAGGATAATTCGTAAGCAACTAAATGAAAAAACCATAACATAAAGCCTGGTTTAATTTAAAATAAAAGCAATGATTACCTCACCTCTATAAATACCAAAATAGATGCTAAAGAAAGGGGGTAAAAAAGAAGTGGAGAGCAGCAATGGTGAACAAAAGATTCAGTGGAAAAAAATGATAAGGGAGAATGAGGACACGTACTGGTAGGGGTGAAAAAAATGACAAGAGAGTGAGGTAGGGGTGAAAATAATTTATACTTACTCTCATTTTTTTATTTATATTTATCTCTAGTCACATACTAGTCCTCTTTATTTAGTTATATTTATTTTCAGTTATGCATTGATCTCATTTATTTATTTATAGAGTTATATGGTTTAACATCAAATAAAATTTATGATAAATAAAGATTTGATTATTGTAGTTGAAGGTGTGACCTTGGGGATTTAAGCGAGTTAGTATTACTCAAGATGAGATATTCATGGGTTATTTTGTTGGCATGAGACTTATTTGTCTTGTCTAGTCATTGCAAAATTAATACAAATCTTTATAAAGTATGATAAAAATCCAAGTTTTATGGACTTGAAAAAGTCTTCATTTTATTTTGGTTAAAATACCTTTTAGACCCAAATTTTCGACAAGTTTTGTCAAATCAGTTCTAATTGTGTTTGTATTCAAATAGTTCCCAATTTTTGTCAATTTTGTCCAATTTAGTTCTTTTTGCTAACATCGTTTAAATCATTAACGGTAAAGAATAGTGATTGCCACATGTGTCACTTCATGATTTTTTTTTCTTTTTAATTTTTTTTAAATTTTTTTCATATTTTTTTACTTTTTTAAATTTTTTTAAATATCCACGTGTGAACCCAACAATATGCGACGGTCAGAGTTAATGTTTTAAATTTAATTTGGTCCCTATATTCGTTATTTTTTTTTCAATTTATTATCATTTTTTTAAAATGAAACAAGTTTGTCCCTCTCCAAATTGAGATCAAATTTACTTTTTATATTAAAATTCATATTTTTATATAGGATTACAATTAGTTTAAAATTTTAACTAAAATTTTAACAATAAAGACTAATTTTAAAATTTTAGATCAATGATGCTAGTTCTCATACTTAAAATTTTCGTTCTAATTTTAAATTAATTGTAACTTTGAACAAAAAATGTTTGATAAAAATGTGAATTTTAACAACAAGATCATTATAACTTTTATATAAAAATTATATTTGATATGAATTTTGAGAGGAACAAAATTGCTCAATTTTAAACAAAATTGGGACTAAATTGAACAAAAATAACAAATATAGGGACTAAATTGAATATAAAACATTGACTCTGACATGTGACACGTTATTGTGTTAACACATGGACATTTAAAAAAATTTTAAAAATTAAAAGAAAACTAAAAAAAACCATGAAATGACACATGACAATCATTGTTCATTATCGTCAATGATTTAAATGGTGTTAAAAAATGATCAAATTGAACAAAATTGACGAAAAGTTTTGGACCTATTTGAACACAATTAAAATTAGGAATGATTTGACAAAATTTGACGAAAATTGGGACAAAAAAGGTATTATAACCTTTTTTTTATTAAGATATGTTATAATTTATGTGATATTTGTCTCACTTCCCTATTTTGTGATTGTGTTAAAAAAACAAAAAAAAAAACTAAATCTTATAATTTCATCATAGATGGCTGCTCCTAATATGTCTGCCCCCTTCTTCGCCGACATTGTGGCGGTTTCCCGAGAAATGCATGACAAACAAAAGCAATGAATAACTTTATGACATTTCAGGGAACATGATAAAATTCTACTATTACCTTCCTTTATGCTCCAAATGCACCTATTATCATTGAAGGACAAATTGAAGTTACTTTTTATTTATTCCTAATAGTCCAAGTGAATCCTATCCATAATATCTTCTTTCCAAATGTTTGAAGGCCGGTACATGAGGGGGGAGAACTATAAATAAATAATACTCCTTCATCTTCTAGTGTAAAAAATATAATATGTACCAAATGGTGTAAACATAAGATGCATACAGTACTGTAGAATATATAAATATATGTATATGTGAATATTTTATGTATGTTATATATTATTGTAGAATTATGTTACAATATTTTATAAGTATATTATAGAAAATAAAAAAAAATTAGGTCATCACACAGCGGGCTCAATATCCTACTCCACCTCACGTTATTTTGGCGGGCCTGCGAACTGGTTTGTCGTGCCAAGTTCACATTGTCACCCTTAATTTAAACTTCCCTTAACACTCTTAAACGATATGAGAATATTGGATATATCAGAACACCTAGTTTTGTGAAAATAGAGTTTTGGATGAATAAATGAATATTTTTAAATACATAAATTTTATTTTAAATTTAGAATTAGTAATAATAATTTTGATAAATATATCACTTTTAATTATTATTAAAATTTAATTTAAAAAGACATAAATACACGTGATTAAATATAAAAAAGAAGTGTAGTTTGAGATATAATTTTTTTGGTTATTATTGAAATAGCACAAAAGTGTATATTTAAATAAATTGATTCTTTGAGATACTACGTTAAGATATAATTTTAGTTGCCTTTTTTTAATTAATAAATAGTTTTCTCTACACGTATATCTAAACAATCGGACTTTTTAAGTTGTTTAAAAAATAGAGTCATTTAACATTATATATATATATATATATATATATATATATATATATATATATATATAATCATACTTGAAAATGATTTTGTAGTAAACGGAATCAATATCATAGGAAACAATCATTAGTCTCTGAATGATTTTGGATGATTTTTTTCAAACATGCTTATGCCGTTTGACTAGTAAAATAATATTAATTTTCCCTCTCAAATGGTGTATCAGCTCAATTTGAATGATTGTTCACCACCCATCTTAAGTAGTAGTCACTTATTCACGATAATGTTCTCGATTCTATAATTAGCAATCAAAACTAGATTAGATTCAATAAATATTTATAAAAATTACTCATATAAATATGTCGATATCTAAATAAATTTGAAATTTTGGTATAAGTAACTTCTAGAAATATCAATGTGCAGATATTACACGTTCAATTTATACTCACAAAATATATTTACTTTGTTTTTGGATGAAACATTTTAACAATACTATGAAAAATTGAAATAAATCGAAATGTATTGTATTTGAATTATTTGTAATTAAATTCTCTTCATTTTCTAAATAATTTATTTGGATAAAAAATTAAAATATTTTACATTTAAATTTCTTGTTTGGATAAAATAATTATATTTTTTGTGAGATAAAATTTCATTTTAACAATATTTATATTAGGCAAAATATTTCTACTAATTTAACTAATTGAAATACTTCATAAAAATATTTGCATTTTAAATATTTTTTAATTTCTCTATTTAAACAAAACATTTCATTACAAAAAAATCTAAATTGCTAAAAAAAAACTGAATTGCTTCATTAAAATACCCTATCCAAGCACACAATTATTATATTTTTTGGTTTAATAGGTATATACATTTCATGTAAAGAGTTTACAATGTCAAATAATTAAAATAATCCATAATTTTAAAAATAATTATTTTCAAACATATATGATATTTAGTGGTTTATAAGATAACTTTGAAAAAAATATTTATATCGAGAGAGTATAGGTTTTGAAATGTTTTCGATCAAAAATATCTATGTAATAATTAACTTTAATGACAAAAATATAATTAGTAACCATTACGATTTAAAATTATTAAAATTCACCTTAACCTCTTAAAATTATTTAAAAACTATTTGAATTCTTAGATACTAAATTTCATGAACTAATAATTTTTAAACCCTCAAATTTAGTATTTAAGGACTAAATCATACTTTTACCATTTCAAATATTGTAATTAAAGCATTAAAACTAAATTCATTTTAAAATATGATTGAAAACATAATTAAATATTAAAATATTATCTATATAAATATGAATTTAGTTTGAATATTAACTTAACTTAGAGTATTACTAAACTAACATAAAACTAATTTAGCTTAACATACTCTATTGGGTACAAAAGTTCTTATCGGGTCCTCTTTGGTCCAATACTTTATAAGGTCTAATATGTTAGCTATACAATTCTAATTAGATTATGTTGGTAAGAGATTTTACTATGAGGTATAAGTGGGTAATCAAACGAGGTCCTCTTGCAATTCATGTAGTACTGCAAATTTGGTAATTTTAAGTCTACTAAACATACAAATTACATATTACCCATTAAGTTAAATACTTAGTATATGATTATATTACGAGTTAAGTATGTTTTTAGTCTTTAAATTTATATATATGTGAAATTGGAATTCATCTATGTATCAAACTTTGATATTAAAAATAAATGGACATAGTCATTTCAATCCAATAATGTTAACTTTTTTTTAAGTGTCAAATGATGTTTTAGGCTAACATTTGAGTTGTTTACACTATTTAACACATTTCATCTCAAATGCCAACTTGGAACATCGTTTAACCCGTAAAAAAATCATTGGGTTAGAAGGACTATATTCATTCATTTTTAAATTTTGGGGACCAGAATGTGTCAATGTTTGGGACATAGAGAAATTCCAATTTCATATCCAAGTTTAAGGGCTAAAAATATTTTAAACCCTTATATTTCATATCTCATATATATATATATAAAATTCAAAACATAAACACAAAGATTTTTTATGTGTTACTTTACAAGTTCCACACAATATATAATAACTTACTCTTTCTAAGAGATTAATATTAATAAATTCTTTTAGCTTTACATGTTAAGGTAAGGATTTTTGCGATAAGGTATAAGTAGGTAATCAAATGAGATCATCTTGCAATTCATGTAATGTAAGATCTAGGAAATAGCTAAAAAAGTGGAAGTACATTTTATAAATGACATTCAATTATCTTTGATTAACTCAAACTTAATCTTTTTATCATCTAGTGATTTGTTAACCTTGTAGAGCAATCAGATGATCTCATCTTGATTTGTCTAATAGTTATCATACTCTTTTAATGCATGCTTTAACCTTACTCATCTACTCTACCTTCGACAGTAAAGCAAGGGCGAAACAACAACCCAGTAATATCATGTTGATTTGTTGGTCAATTTGATTTATGAAGGCATTTTTATAAATTAGAATTGAACCTAATTTTCAGCAACAAACAATTTAACCCCCTCCCCCTCCCCCTTTTTGGCTAAGAAAGTTCTTTAAAACTTACAACTGATATCAAGAGCGAGTTCTTGAAAGATATTCATGTTTGATTTTAAAACAATTTCGAAATGGCTGAAAACGAACTCCCTTTTGTAGAAGGTGCTTCTATACATAGGCCTCCTATGTTTACAAGTGTTAACTGTCAATTTTGAAAAATTCGTATTAAAATTTTCATTATATCAATTGACCAAGGAATTTGGAATGCAATGATGAATGAACCATTCATTCCTAAGTATAATATTAAGGATAAGTGTAACATCCCGAGTCGGATATTACTAATTTAAATAATAAAATTAAGAAATAGGATAAAAACCTCATTCATTATACTTCACTTCCCAAAAACATGGGAAATTTTAAAACATTTATTACATCGGAAGTTATCCAAAAATCCTTAATTTATGAAACTCCAATACAAAATGCAATTTCACAAATCGGTAAAACATTGTTTACAAAGTTCATAAAAACAATAATGATAAAACTCCAGTAAAAGCTTTTCCCAGCTAACCTTCTCTTTGATGCTATGCCTCACCAACACCACTTGCAACATCATCTGCTCTCGTATAACGCATTACACGATCATCGCCAAACACAAGCAAATAGGGTGAGCTCATAAACAGTTAACATTTAAGTTAATAAAAATCAAGATACACCTATCTATTTTATTCTAGTTAATTCTTAGCCAAGACCTTAATTTCCCAAGGTTTTTCAACCTTCAATTCACACAAATAATTGACCATGTACTCAGGATATATGATGCTCCCACGAACTTGCCCGCTCGTGGTCTTGCCTCTACGAACCTTCCTGCTCATAGTCTTGCCTCTATGAACCTTCCCGGATGTAGTCCAACTTTACGGACCTCCCCACCCGTAGCCCAACACACGTGATCCACCAGCTACGAACCTACTCGCTCGTAGCATCTCTCAAGTGTAAGCACAAAACATACGAACCTATCCGCTCATGGCACATTGTCTCTTGATCTAAGTCACACATCACAGCATGATAACCAAAATAAGAAAAGTACATTGCACCACACAAGGTATATACTCAATTTGGTCTTAGGGATTTCAATGCTTCCACGAACCTGCCCGTTCGTGGTCTAATTCTACGGACCTCCCCACCTGTAGTCCCACACTATGAACTTGTCCGCTCGTAGTCCAACATGCGTGAACACCTACTATGAACCTCCCCGCTCATAGCAGCCTCAAGTGTGAGCACGGAACATACGAACCTCCCCGCTTGTATCCCCATACAAGAGTACAACAGATATGGACCTCCCCGCCCGTATCCATCACACATCTCACATCTCCGTTACAAACCTCCCTGCTCTTAACTAATCTAGCATATCCCTGACTAAGCCTTCAAGATCGTCCATGCAAATTCATCTACAACGAACCCCTGCCCTTGCACTATCGCCTGGCGTTGCCTTAATGCTGCCAAGCGAAAATGTGATCCAGCCTGCCTAGCGGTAATCCCTTGCCACCAAGCGCCACTCGTCTAGTGACCCCACTATTTGTGGCTTATCGCCTAGCGGAAGCATATTCGCTGCCAAGCGCCATACCAGTAATTCAGATTCTACTGGTTTAGGCATGACAACATGAGTTCTGGCACAACCAAGCATTGAATTCATACATCTAGCACACCAATTTCATTTGATTCCAGTTCCCATACTACAAAATTCCTCATAACATTTTCCTAAGTACCAATCAACATAAACACTCAAGCATTTCATCATGAAAGTAAGCATCACTTTAATGTTACTAAAAAGGTACACCATAACATGAATATTTATATCAACAGTCTCAAGCATACAAATGATAAGGTGATATTAACAGAACCTATTTTTTTCCTTCCTTTCACAACTTAATTTAAGTCAAGTTTCATTTAATTCCAACTCCTACCCATGCAACGACACACACCAAATTGAACACTTAAGCATCATACAATCATACCAATTTTCGTACTAAAAACCATTCCCCAATGACCTTAATGTCAGTTTGCCCCAGAACTAGCCCAAAAGGCTACTGGTAAAACTTTCATCGCTTGGCGGCAACACCTGTATCGCCAGGCGGTGCATAAGTTTTTTGGGAATTCTAGAATTCCCTAGCACCTGATTACGATCCTAACCTTCCAATACATAATTAAATCATCCAGTTGCACCTACTTTACATATAATCATGTTTCCAGCAAACACATGCGCTCAATTCACCTATACATTTATTAAATAGCCAAAGTAATAAACTGTACAACACACGTTGCATCCAACCCCAAATTCTGATAAAACCCCCCATGTTCATGAAAGCCCCAAATCATATAATTATCACGAATAGGGAAACATCCTTAATCAATTAGACATCCAATGCAAATCTTCACCGTTCAAAGTGAATAATAACATGTTATAAATCTCCTGTCAAAATTTCACCTAAATTGGACGGTTAGCGAATCGGAAACCCCGGTTTTACGAAAACTGCGCAAACTAGAAAAATTTGTGGCACCTAGTGCCCAGAAATCAAGAGCCTGGTTAATGGCAGTATAAAACCAGTGCCCGGCGATTCCTGTTGTGCAAAAAGTATGAGAAATAACAATTTTGCACAATGTTTGCGTCGCCTGGTGGAGTCACCCTTGCCGCCAGGTGGTTCATCACAAAAACCTATAAAATAACACATAATTCATGCATCGCCTAGCGGACCTTCAATGCCGCCAGGCAGTTTTTGGAAAAATTCCAGAAATGTGAAAACAACGAAGGTTTTGATCATACCAAGGCACCACATGCACGCATTATACTACACAAACATCATAAAACAATTATATACATAAAAGAGCTCCCCTAACCTAGTAATCTTTGCCAAATTTTGAAATTGCTTGAGTTCTCCTTGCTCACGATCCTTCCAGCCATTGTCTCCTCTCCAAGTTCTCTCTAAGCTCTTAATACTCTCTCTACTTAGCCCAAAACACACTCTCCTTAACTATACTTAATTGTTCATAAAAACGAAAATGGCATTAAGATACTCGTTAATGGCCATCAAATTCCATTAACAGTTGATTAACTCAGCCCTTCCAATTGCTCTATGCGACGACTAAGGTTTCTGACCTTTCTCATCCATGCAAAAAATGATTTTTAGCAAAAAGGAAGCTTAGTTCATGTCTACCAAAGTTCGAACACACAACTAATAAATCCCAAAGCAATTGTACAACCAATTCAACCAACTCATGTTTCATGATAATTTCTATAAGTCTAGGATTATATTACCACTCCTCATGATCAAGCATATTATTAATAAAAAAAATAATCAATTAAATTACATACATATGGCATACACAAGACTTGAACTCAAGTCCTTTAATAATAACCAAGTACTCTCAACCATTTAAGATAGTACTTTTCCATGTCAAAAAAGCTAGCATAAATTTCTATAAAGGCTCCCATTATCCTCATTTATTAATTAATTATTTATTTAATTAATTAAATTCCTCAGGTCTTACAATAAACAAGTTGAAGCCTTGGAACCTCTGGACAAAAGATGAGAATAAGAAAGCTCCATATGATTGTGCAACCAAGAACATCCTAACATCTGCATAGAATATAGATGAATTTTTCAAAATTTCTCAATGCAATAGTGCAAAGGATATGTGGGATGTACTTGAAGTCACACATGAAGGAACCAATGATGTGAAAAGGGTATGAAGCATGCATTTACTCAAGAGTATGAGTTGTTCAAGATGCAGCAAGGTGAATCCATAGATGAAGTTTAGAAAAGGCTCACACACATTGTCAACCATCTCATAGGCTTGGGAAAGGAATTTGACAAAGAGGAGCTAAACATCAAGGTCTTAAAGTGTCTTGTTACATGTTGATTTGTTGGTCAATCTAATTTAAAGTAAAGGCTTTTTATAAATTCGAATTGAACCTAATTTTCAACCAAAACCAACTCAGCCCCTCCTTCTTGGCTAAGAAAGTTGTTTAAAACATACAATAACCACAACAAAGCTCACTTTCTAGTTAACCTTAAAACAACTATTTGACCAACAAATAGTCAAAACCATAGAAAAACACATTATCATTATTACCTTACCATTAGTTCAACCCCCTAAATCAAGCACCTCAACCACAAACATAACCTTACTTTTACCACAACTTGCCCAACCACAAACACAGATTGTCCTAGCCAAACCAAAATTTGTAATTAAAAGAAAACCAATTACATGACTTTTGTACATAGCAGAAGAAGCTAGTACATATATTGAACCATATAGACCACTCTCACACATATACTCATCCTCTATAACCATTGTACATTTGCATGGTCATTACAAAAGTCCACAAACTTTAAACCCTCATCAGACTACAAGAAAATACCCAATAATGTAATTTAAATAATTAAGCATAATTCAAGAAGGGTAATTTAATATGCAAGAAGGGTAAGCTAACTTAAATAAATAGAAATCATGCAATTTAATAATTAAGCATAATTCAAGGTTTATCATATTTATCAGAATTGTTCAAATCGCCACAATCATAACACGCAATCACAATTCTATACTCGATATCCGGATTATGTAAGTGACATTGGAGCTCTTGGTGGCTTGCACCTATGACGATTTCCAAACTCTGCAGAGTTTTGGGCACAAGGGGTATTCACCCAACCACTCCCAGGTAAGTCCCCTTCACGTCTATGACGGATCAGATCCATAGACTAGAACCTCCTGCTACTCCTCCCAACATAATCCATTATACTCTATATGAGTCTTAATAGTTATAGGAGCGTCAGGATACCACCAATATGAGTCCTCATGTCCTTACATTCACTAAAACCATCATCCTTAGAATTTCCCTTGAAATCCTAATTCCATCACATTCTCAAATAAACCACATTCACACGATTCCATCACATAGACTATTATTTATAAAACTCACGTATAGAACAAGCAATCATCTCATCAGTCCACTTAGCACAACTTCATTTAATCTAAAACAGAGAAGACAATCCAATTCTGCAGTGAATCTCGCTCAAGCTAGAGGATCTCGCCTGAGCTAGAGAGTTGTCTCGCTTAGGCGAGTCACTCTCACTTGGGCGAGACTCCAAACAGAGAGCAACCCCAAAATCTGAGCGAATTCTCGCTTAGGCTAAGCTATTTCGCCTAGACGAGATTGACTCTCGCTCAAGCGAAACCAGCTCGCCTAGGCGAGATCTCGCGCAATATTAGGGGTGAATTTCTGGTATTTTCGCTCAGGCGAGAGCTGCTCACCTGGGTGAAACCATCAGAATTTCAATTTGTTTTCACATGCAAACCACACAGTTCATGCCAAAATCAAAATTCACCACACACAATTGTTCACACTCCTCAATCAACACCCAATTCATGCAATTCTAACCCTAATCAACAATTTCTTTGCGAAATTAGAGTGAGAGGTTAGCTTCCCTTACCTTTTTCTGATTTTTGGACTTGGCAAGATACTACCTCAATAGGGAGAGCACATAACCTCAATCCAACCTAAGAAAATGCAACACAGTGTTGTAAGAGAAGGGTTAGACCTAATTAACCCAGAAACTGAAGATAAATTCTGTGGGGAGAATCAGAAAGAGATGCAGTTGGTTTAACTCACTCTAAAGAGGGAAACTGAGGTTGCAAATTCACAAACGGTCCAGCAGGGGCTTCACTTCTAGGACCTGAATGCAAGAGTAAGAAATTGTGACTGAGTGAAGAGAGAATTATGGAGGAGGAAAGGCTGATGAAGTATCAGTGTGTGAGGAGAGTGTAGAAAAGGAGAGTTGGTGTTCTGTGTTTGGTAAGAAGCATGGGTTTCACAGATAACCTTGTCTCTTAATCATAAATTAATAGTATATATTTTATTATGTATCATGATAAATATTCATTTCATATAAGTAAAATATGTAATAAATAAAAATTTTGAATGCATAAATTATATTATAATTATAACTATAATTATAGTAAATAAATATTTTTAAATATGTTAATTATATTTTAGATTTTTGATAAACAATTAATGCGAGGCAATGTTATTTTTAAACGTTGGTACTTCTTTAAAAATATTACAATTTAATTTAAAAATAAAGATGAAAAGCATATTTAAAAAAAAAAAACGAGAGATTAAAAACATACAACACGCGTGTTAAAAGAAAAGGACTACTAAAAATACGTTCGTCAAAAAGTAATTACAATAAAAAGATTTACAGGAAAATTAAACCATAAATTATGTTTCTAAAAATATCCACTTATTATGAAAGTTAATCACACAATAGTTTATATATTAAAGTTTTTATTTACTATTAATTTTAATGATATAAAAATCGATATTATATATATATATATATATATATATATATATATATATATATATATATATATTTACACATATTAGAATACTATTTTCTTTTATCTTGTAATGTTGCTCAAGGGATAGTTATTGGAACATACAATTGAATGAGTTCCTTGTTCAACCTTGCTCTCTTAAAATGCCACTGCACTTCCGGATTCATAACCAAATAAGAAAAGAAAATCCAAGATATTATTCAGTTAAATATTGTGCATATAGGCTTTTCTAAAGCATACATGAGCCTAATATCACAAGAATATTCTGTAAAATATTATTCAAATCAAATTTAATCTATTTCACAAAATCGTTTAATATAATAACTGAAGAGAAGGTATTTATTATTCATTAAAAATATTAGAAAACGATTTTATCAGAATTTATAATTAATAACAGTACCTACCACTTTACAGAACACTCAAGCAAGAAAAAGCATGAAAAACATATACAGCAAACAAGGAAGAAAAACAACCTCAAAAAGTTGAGAGCAACAGAAAAAAAATGTTTAGAGATATGGCGTTATGTAATTTTTATCATTTAATTTGAATAAATTATAATTTTTTTAAAATAATTATTACCACTTATCAGTTATATAATATAATATATAGAAACAGTAATATAAAATGCATTTCGATTCATATCACATCAATAATTATTCTTATCATAGAACGTTATTAAATGAATGTAGCTAAAAAAAGAATTGAACACTTCGAAAATCTGTAAATTATACAAAATATTAAAGCCAATGATTGTTTAAACTTAAGAGATCTCAGTAAATCATAATATTTATAAAAATTAAAAGCATATCAGACTAATAAAAAAAATTGGAAGAAGTGCCTCTTAAGTTGAGAATGAAAGTTTCCCACGGCAGTTCCAACCCATTTCCCTTCTCACAATATATGCTCTAAAAAAAATGCATTAAATTTTGAGAAAACAAGAACAAGAAACTATACAAGGTTGGGTTTCTTTTAGAGGGAACACATACATAACCATTAAGATAAGGAACTGCACTCAATTATTTTAATTGGTTAGCTTTGCTTGTGAGGTTGGCTTCGTTTTCTGCAATTCCCACTCCACAAAGCCACGCCCTGCATCATCCCCAAAAAACTAACAGAAAAGCAAAAAAGAAAAGAAAAAGAAAAACTAAAAACTTAAAACAACATATTATTATTAATATCGCTGTAATTATTGTTACAGTTTTCATTTGTCTTGTCCCTTTATTTTTCGATTGGATCTGAGGCTCTTCAGAGTTGCAGAAAGGCACACCAAAGTTGCTTCACTTTCTTGGAGTGTAGTTTCGCTTTGTTTAGAGCAAACTCACACAGAGCTTGTGGAATCCATAGCCATGGAACAAGGTTTCTTGCTATCCAATTTCATTGCCATTTTTCTGCTTTGATCAGGTATGCATGTTGTTCTCGATTATTTGTTTATTTCTTTTTTCTACTCATACCCTTTTGCTGCCTTTCTTTATGGGGTGGCTTTAAATCACTGTTCCTGTAGTGTAACAAAAGAAAAGCTGAAGGTGGCTTCTAATGGATACAAAAACAAAAACTTTAACTTGGGCGCTGTTATAAGTTAATGCATTTTTGCAATAAAAAACAAAGGGGTTGTTGGTTTTGCGATGTTATGGTTCTGGTTTGTGTGGTGTTGATCAAGGAGGAACTCGATTTCTTGGTGAGTTTTGTGAAAGAAATTTTGATATCTGGAAGCCTTTGAGAGTTTCCTTGATGCTTTTCTTTCTTTTGGGTTGAAAGACTGAATTTGATTTGATGCTTTGCGTTTGGGTTCAGCCGTTTTCTTTCTAATGGATTCCGTTCAGTTGGGTGGTGTTCTAGTATGTGTATCTAAAATAGGTCCCTTGCAAAGTTTCTTATACTTTTCTTTATCTGGTCGTTTGAATATCACTCTGCATCGTTTTAATTTTCTTTCTATTTTTGACCTGTGTTATTTCTTTAGAGTAAGAAAGTGGTAGAAGGGATTTTTTGTAAGTGGTTGTTTTTGTTTCTATGCCTTTCAAATGAGTAAATCTCAGTAATTCACTGCGTTGAGTTGGATTTTGCAGCTCATCAAGGATTTCTTAATGGGTTCGCCTGTTAATGGATTGGATTCTTTAGCAGAAGTTGAGAATTCAGTTTCTGTGGTAGATCATGATCCTCCTTCAACATCAGGGATTCCCCGGCCATCTCGGCCACCGTTAAGCACATCAAGAAATCATGGGGCATCATCCAGTCAGCATAACTATGGAATGCAGAATATGGAGAAGCAGCAATATAACACAAATGGAAAATCTGAGTATGTGAGCCTGAATAAAGCTGTTGAAAGTTGTTTAGGAAAGAATATCTCCAAAATGGAAACTAAGTTAAGTATCAAGCAACCGTTAAATGCTTCCAAGAATTGTGATTCGTCTAAAGGCAACTCTGAATCAGAGATTACCTTTTGTCCAAGTCCTCAGAATAGTTTCTATTCAGAAGCCAAGGAAAGCTTTGGCAACACTGGAGCCAGTGAATGTGTTAGTGTTGATAAGTCAGTTGAAAGTGGAGAAGTTACCAATTCCTGTGAATTTAACGAGAGCAGGAAAACCAGCATCTGTAGAGGCAGCACTGGAAGTGACGTTAGTGATGAGAGCAGCACTAGTAGTCTGAGCAGTGCTTTGTATAAGCCTCACAAGGCAAATGATATAAGATGGGAAGCAATTCAAGCCATTCGAGCCCGTGATGGGTTGTTGGAAATGAGACATTTCAGGTTGTTGAAGAAATTGGGATGTGGAGACATAGGAAGTGTATATCTAGCTGAACTAAGTGGCACTAGGACTTGTTTTGCAATGAAAGTAATGAACAAAACTGAATTGGCAAGTCGCAAGAAGCTTGTTAGGTCTCAGACAGAGAGAGAGATACTGCAGTCTCTAGATCATCCATTTCTACCCACATTGTACACACACTTTGAGACAGAGACGTTTTCCTGCTTGGTAATGGAGTTTTGCCCTGGTGGGGACTTGCATGCACTCAGGCAAAGACAACCTGGGAAGTATTTTTCTGAGATTGCTGCCAGGTTAGCCATTTCATTTTCCTTGCTTGCAACATCAGTTCTATCCACATACAACATGCAGAGACATTAGATAATTGTATTTTCCTTCCTTGGAGTCATGGAATCAAGTTTTCTATCTGTAGAACCAGTATGAAAACTGTATCATTTTAGAAAATCTCTGTCTTTCTCTACAAGAATAAGGGAGCCTGGCTGAGATTTTTAACATATAAATGAAAAGCTGGACTGTCACAAAACACTCTAGTTACTATCCATTGCTGTTGAAGGACCAGGAGAAAATCCTTATATTTATCAAAACATGGCCCAAGCTTTATTCTTTTCCACTCCCTTTATTGTTTTAAAACCTTCCAAGCTTTTTTCAAGTCTCTTTGTGGATTTCTGCCAAAAATTGTAAAAATACGCTAGCCTGCTGCACACTGGACCGTTTCTTTTTCTGCCTGCATAATTACTTTTACTTTACTACTTCCACCTTTTCCCACAATCAAGTTTCAATCTCTATTTTCTTGACACTTCCAATGCTTGTGATTGTTACCTGACTTGCCTTTCTCTAATATCTTTTCTAGGTGTTCTTTCCATGTTATAGAATGTTAAAATTCTGTTTTTCATTTTTTCTTCGTGAATAACTAAAATTGATTATGTCATTTGATTAATCTGTACCGTGCAGGTTTTATGTGGCAGAAGTTCTCCTTGCCTTGGAGTACTTGCACATGCTTGGAGTCATCTACAGAGATCTGAAGCCTGAGAATGTGTTGGTGAGAGAAGATGGACATATAATGCTTTCAGATTTTGATCTGTCTCTAAGGTGTGCCGTAAGTCCAACTCTGGTGAAGTCATCAAACTCTACATTGGAAACAAAAAGCTCAGGATACTGCATTCAGCCTGCGTGCATTGAGCCAAGTTGTGTAATTCAGCCAGACTGCATTCAACCATCATGTTTCACACCACGATTTCTCTCAGGCAAATCCAAGAAAGAAAAAAAGTTGAAGCCAAAGAATGATGTGCAGAATCAGGTGACCCCTCTTCCGGAGCTCATTGCCGAACCCACCAATGCTAGATCAATGTCCTTTGTGGGAACACACGAGTACCTGGCACCTGAAATCATCAAAGGTGAAGGACATGGCAGTGCTGTGGACTGGTGGACATTTGGGATATTCTTGTACGAGCTGTTGTTCGGAAGAACGCCGTTCAAAGGGTCTGCGAACCGTGCAACGCTGTTCAATGTTGTTGGCCAGCCCTTGAAATTTCCAGATTCTCCCTCTGTGAGCTTTGCTGCCAGGGACTTGATCAGAGGTTTACTTGTGAAAGAACCTCAGAATCGGCTTGCTTACAGACGTGGAGCCACAGAGATAAAACAACATCCATTTTTTCATAATGTTAACTGGGCACTGATCCGATGTGCAAATCCCCCAGAGGTTCCCAGACAGGCCATGAAAGCACTTGCAGCAGCTGAAAAGGTTCCTGGAGTGAAGCCTTCTGGTAACTATTTAGATATTGATTTCTTTTGATCTTATTGTCTGTTTTCTCATTTGAACTAATTTCCATCTTTTACTTGTGTTGTTTTTCTCCATGCTTCTTTCCTTCTTTCCTTTGTATAAAATGATGCTACTCTATCATCTACATTCATCAACGCTTGTAATTGTCCATCATAAACTGCTCTAAGAACCTCCCAAATGCATGAAATTCAAGAACAAAGCTTCTCGTCACTTGTTTACTTCTATTTTCTTAACATTTTTCATCATGCCCAATTTTTCAAACCGAAAACACACACGCAAAGGACTGTTTTAAAATGAAAAACACACGAAAGAATTTCAAAATAAAAACCTAGCTTCATTCTATATTACAAGATTCATCTTAAAAATTTGACTTTTTAAGTCAATCTTACAGCATGTGGTAGGATAGGTTTAAAAAGGGTGAATTATGATTTTAATTTGACACAAAATTGGAATTTATTTATGTTTAAAATTTGATAGATTTTGATTCATAAATTTTAGGAATGAACGAATGAACAATATAGTACTTCAATATAGATATTAAAGGAAAAACGTGAGATAAAGAAATTAAATGCTTACATGAAATGAAATGTATTTAACATGTTATGTAATTGAATTAAAAAAATTATATTTATTTAATTTTAAAATTTGAGAAACAAAATATATTAAAATTTTAAACAAAAACAAATTTTAATTTTGTGTTAAAGTTTAGACATTAAAAATATACTTCATCTTTTAAAAGCAAGAGATTATAAATTATCCATAAATCTAATATTAAAGTAAGAACTTTTAAAAGCAAGAGATTATAAATTATCCATAAATCTAATATTAAAGTAAGAAGTAGACTTCAATTTTATATTTATTATATTTAATTTATGTGAATCTCACAATTTACTCACTTCATTCTCCTTATTTATTAATTTCTTTTCTCCTATCCAACTTACGAAAGTAAAGTTGATTTCTTAAAATTTAAATTATTGCCAATTAGGGTATGTTATTATTTTCAAATTGGAATAAATTATTTTATAATAATCTCCTTCATTGAAAGAATATAAAATAAAATGGTTACGTATAAAAAAAATATCTCCTGAGTAAAATTGGAAGGATCAATGAGATTTCTAGTAATCAGTGATATATCAGATTATAGTCCAATTTCTGAACCAAATCCCGGATTCAGTCAAAGATGAGTGGATGACAGAGATTAAATGTGCCACGTAATTTATCGTCTATAGAACGTGATGATTCTTTCACGGTAAGTGTGTTTAAGAATCACAAGGTACATGTCATGTATACGGACTTCTATTCATGTAAGGAAATAAATGTGAGAAAGCGATAGATACAGAAATAATAATTTCTATGATATGTTTTACTATTTTTTGTGTACCAAAGAAAAGGATTGATCTTCTGATTTTGACTTCACCAAGTTGAGCCCTGGGATAGTCTATATGGAAAAAAGGAGAATTATTTTGCTTTAAATAGTACAAGGTCAATGAGAGTGTATCATTATTATTTATAGGAAAATGATATTTTAACCCACTTTTTTTGATCCACTTTTAATCCACCACTTCAATCATCATTAGATCATCTTTTTTTATTCTTTTTGGTGATGTGATGTATGATCTAATGGTGATTGAAGTGGTGGGTTAAAAGTGAGTCAAAAAAAGTAGGTTAAAGTATCATTGTCCTTATTTATATCAGTGGAAACATGTTAGTTTACAGAAGTGTTTCGCTTTTTTTTTCACTAATAAAATATAAATTATAAAATTATCAAAAGATATCATTAAAATTATTACGTCTATAAAAAAAATTAGAGAAATGAATCAATTTTATTAATCTGTATAATTTTATTGTGTATATTTTTGTTTGACATATTTATTAGTGGCCATGTAGATAAAACATACACATAAACTCTCATTATACCAAGAAATCCATAGTATAATTTTAGAGAATCTTGTAAATTAAATTAAATTTTATCCATTTTATGTAAATCTATCATTTTCTTTCATCTACAATCCTAATGAGAAAAGCTTCTAACTATAATAACATTGGCTTAAAGAAGAGTTTAGTACAAGGAAATTTCATTTTTTTTTTCTTTTTCAGAAATCTAAAGTTGAAAATTTGTTCTATCAAATTTGGTTATTTTTAAATAACATTTTCAGAAATAAAAATTTTTAAAAAGAAATATTTGCATTTTTACAAAATTGTTTCAATTCAAAATCGTGAGGATCATAAGAAATTTTAGGCTAAAAATATTTACATTAATATTTAGAAAGCTTACTAAATGTATAAGAACCATAATGAATTATATTTTATTCTTTAATTTGTGTACAGAACAATGAATAAGGACTTCTGAATATAAGAAACAACATTGCTATCAAAATGTGTGGTAAAAATCAAACCTTTATTTAGACAATACAACATTTATTCTTCAAATATGTCATGCAAAAAACCTCAATTTAAACTCATCATAAACTCATCATAATGTTAATAATGTGATTTGATTAACTTACCAAACACCTAATGAGTTCTTGGCACATGCATAAATAAAGGTGTTAGGTGTTTGAACTTCAAAACAACCAATTAAAGGAGTTCGTTGTATTTAGTCCAAAACTTTATCAATGGAGTAGTGTGTATAATAAAATAATGACATATGGTTAAATGAATTTGAGAATAACTAGACCAGGAGTAATTATTATGCTTCAAGTTTGATCTATAAATTACTTATTGGGAAACATGAATTTAAAATTGAAGTGTTTGAAAGTAATATAACAAAGAGGATCACGTGATTGCAAAATGAATGTTGAAATAGGATGAAAAAAATGCACTAAGAATTGAAACGGGTGAGACAAGAAAGAAAAGAAAGACCACTAAGAAATGAGAATATCCGGAATTGCATGGACCCATGTAACTTATAAGACCATGTGTCATGAATCATGTGTCGTGTCCCGTGATAAGGACACTCATTCAATGTCTTGCCCTAGATAAATAACTCAGATTATGCACAAATATTTTTATTTATTTCTTTAAAGTGGATAAAAATTGGATGACTCAAACAAAAATTTGACTAAAGTCACTTTATTTTTAACATTATCAGTGTTTTGATAATGCATATTATTCTTGAAAAAAAATACTTAATTATCTATTTTTAGCATATAAAAGTATTTAAAATATTATTTTGTTTAGAAAAGTTAGAATATAGGTATGAATTTACATTAATATCTTACCAAATAAGCACATATTTAATATACAAACATACAAGTACTATTAAATTTAAAATTGTGCATTGCTGTGCTATTTGTTAAGTACATACAAATGTTTGTTAAGTACAAACTAAATATTTTAATGTTTGAATAGATATAAAAATCATATGTCCAATTATATATATATATATATATATATATATATATATATATTATAGAGGAGTTTATCTGAATTATTTCGATAAATACTAAATATATACTCAATATTTTAATTCTTTCGTGCCCTGTTTGATTTATTTAATAATTTCATCTCTCAAATGGAAATTAATTATTTTTTGCATGTTGAAATTAATAATAAGAAATATAGTAGTGATTATGGTGAATTGTTTTCAAATTAAAAGTGTAATGATAATACTTTTTCTATCAGATCTTTAAAAAAATTAATTATTAAAGTTAACCCCTTTCAATTTCAATATTCTATTTAAAAAATGCTTTAAAAAATAATTCAATTAAATCCGAAGGAAAGGGAATTAAGGGTATGTGAAACTCATCTAGGAAACTACCCACCGAAATTCATTGAATAAACTTTGGCTAATTATCTTTTTATTGCGAAACTAAAATCTAAGTTTGTGAACTATTATTTTTATTTTTATTTTTTTAAATATAATTTATAAATTTAATACTGTTATTTATTTTATGATTATTTTTTATTTTTTATAATAAAATAAAAAACGCAATTGACTTAATTATTATTTTAAAACCTATCCTAATGTAGACATAGGTAGGGTTGTCACAGCTTTTCGGAGTAGTCAATGGAAGTATGTCTAGGACCTTGAAAGAGATCTCATATTAGTTTCGGATTGTAGAATAGAAACTTTTTTTATAGCTTTTGTAATGTTTATGTTTTGGCTTTATTGGAGTATATGGAAATTTGAGACACATTTGTATATTATATGAAAAACCCTTGTGAGACACATTTGTATTCAGATCTGAGTATATGAAAATTTGAGTTTTTCTCTCAAGTCTCGAGGTTCTCCATTGAACCACCGATCCTTATCTTTATCTCTGATTCAATCAAAGTGGCTGATCTTCCTCACTTATCTTAGAACCTCCACCAAGTGGCGTGATTTTCTCCCATTCCGCAAAACCCTCAATCGACGTCATCCATACCCCCTTTTCATTATAGGGTTCATACCCATCTTCATTCAAGACGAAATTCACCCAATTCACCACCAAATCTGAGACGATCCTTCATCATATGATAATCAGAGTTCAGGTTGGTTTCTCTCCCTCACTTGAGCCACTTGCTCAAGATAAGACTCACACACACATACACAAGAGAAACGTTCAACAATTTCTCTTCATGTATAATCCAAATCTATCTTTACAATGAAGGTTAGCCCCCTATTTATAGTGGAAGGTCAATTGACCTAAAATGTCTCACTAGGCAAGGCTTAAACCCTAAATACAAAATACTAAAAAGAAAACACAAAAAATATGCTTGAACTCGCTGGGCTAATTTGGAAATCCTTCTCTTCATGTCCCTTTCCCTGGTCAATCCTTCATTAATTAGTCTTCTCTGTTCTAAATTGCGTAAATCAAGCCTCACTTGTGTTTCTTCACCGAACAAGCATATGCATATATTTATAAAAATTAGAATTCAATATTAACCAGCCAATTAGGTTCATATCAACTAGAGTCTTTAATGCTTAGGGTTGGATTAGATGAATCTAATGAAGAAAAAGTGTCTAGGTTTGTGAGTGGTTTAAGAAGAGAGATACAAGACCTAGTAAAGTTCTATAAGTACTCCACTCTTGAAAATGTTTTACACCTTGTCCTAAAAATTGAAACTCAATTAAAAAGAAAAGATAAGGCTAGGAGGAGTCACTCACACAATGACTACTATAGTCATTCATGGAAGGGAAAAGATAAAGAGAAACATGATAAATCCCCTTCCAAGTCCCACCAAGAACCACCACTTAGGAATAAGTCACTAGGTGGTCACACTCCACACCATTCCACTTCTCAAAGGTCAAGTGTCATCAAATGTTTTAAGTGTTTAGGATATGGGTACATTGCCTTGAATTACCCAACCAAGAGAATATTAACCTTAAAGCCAAGTGGTGAGGTAGAGAATGAACACTCATTACCCCCTTCTCCTTCAAGAGAAGACTCTTCTTCCTCAAGTGATAATGAAATTAAACCTTGTAAGGGAGACTTTTGGTAGTGAGGCGCATACTAGGTCAAGTTCGAAAAGAACTTGAGCCAACTCAAAGAGAAAACATTTTCTATTCTAGATGCCTCATTAACAACAAGTTTTTTTCTTGAATAATTGATGGAGGAAGTACTGCAAATGTGGCTAGCAAAAGTGTGGTGGAAAAGCTTGGCTTAGAAACCATTCCTCATGCCAAGCCCTACAAGCTTACTTGGATAAGTAAGGAGGGAAAAATTGATGTTAATAAACAAGTCCTAATTAACTTCTCGATATACATGGATGAAGTACTTTGTAACGTTGTCCTCATGGAAGCCACACATTTATTACTTTGTAGGCCATACCAACAAGTTTTCTTATCACTTTCATGGGAAGAAGATCACTTTAGCGTATCTATCACCTCAAGAGGTTAATAAGAACCAAATAAAATGATAGAAAAAGAAGAAAGAAAGAAAAAAGGCAAGCTTCTGTAAGACCCGAGAAATTTAAATAATTAATTAAATAATTATTTATTAAATGAGGGTAATAGGAGCCTTTAAGGCATTTAATGCAGAATGTTATGATGTGGAGAAGTACTAGCCCAAGTGGTTGAGAGTACTTAATTATGTGAGAGGACTTGGGTTCAAGTCCTTTGTATGTTATTTTAACTTATGTATTATTTTAATGTATATTTGAATGTGAGACGTGATAATGTAATCCTAAAATTTTAGGAATTATCACGAAACATGATTGGTTGAATTGGTCGAGCACTTGACTTGACAATTGAGTGGTTGTGGGTTCAAATCTTGCTAAGAACAAAACTAAATTCCTTTTTGGCTAAGTTTCTCTTTTTGCATGGTAATGAAGAGGCATAAAAACCCTAGCTCCTTTTTGGCTAAGTTTCTCTTTTTGCATGGTAATGAAGAGGCATAAAAACCCTAGCTGCAAAAGTGGCAGCTAAGAAAGGTAGAGAATAGCCATAATTGACTTTGAATAGCAATTAACCATAGAATTAATATTAATTTTCGTTTTTTGACCATTAACCGTCATTAAGGAGTAATTAAGAGTTAGTGAAATTGGGGAGAGTGGGGGAAAAACGAGACTGCAGTTGAGAGTACTGGCAAGAGAGGATTGAAGAGGAGTCATTGGCATTTTGGGAGAGGTAGAGTTGAGTTTTGTGTGAAGAAGAAAAGGGAAACTCTTGGACATCATAAGGACAAGGGCTAGAGGACCAATTGGAGCGCGAATTCCAGGTAAGGGGAGCTATTTTGGGTATTCTATAATGTGTATGAAAGAATGTGCCTTGCCAAAATATGATTGCATGGATTTTCCCTTACTTTTGCACTATTTTTCGTGATTTTCTGGGTTTTCGCCCAGAAACCGCCTGGCGGGCATGAGGATGCTGCCAGGCGACGCATCATGAGTGACTTAATTACTGGGTTCTGTTATGAACCGCCTGGCGTGTAACATCCCTAATGAATATTACTTAAAATAAATAATAAAAGAAATAAATTATATCAAAAGTCGTATTAATAATACTCCCAACGCGGGAAAAATTAAATTTATGAAAACCATGCGCCAAAACTTATAACATAAATAATAAAGTGTTACAAGTTCCCATAATTCATGTTCATAAATAAAAACATAATCAAATACATGTGAGAAAAATCCTAGCTCTAATCCCAAAGCTAGCCCTCACTCCGTCGTCGGGACATCCTCAGCGCCACCTGTATCAACATCTGCTCCCGTGTAACGAATCACACGATCATCACCATACACAAACAGAAAGGGTGAGCTGAGAAAATAAAATAACAGATGTACAATACGTAAGATAAATCATACGCCCATCTTATTCATTCTACATAGTTCTTGGTCAAGACCTTAACCCCAAGGCTTTATAGCCTTTAAATCACACAACTGGTTAGCCTTGGACTCGGGAATATGATGCCCACACGAACTTGCCCGCTCGTGGTCCTGCCTTTACGAACTTCCCCGCTCGTAGTCCTGCTCTACGAACCTCTCCGCTCGTAGTCATGCTCTACGGACCTGTCCACCCGTAGTCCAACACATGTGATCCACCAGCCCCGTACCTCCCCGCACGTGGCATCTCTCAACCGTGAGCACGGAACATACGAACCTACCTCGCTCGTATCCCCACGTGATAGTAACTGGATATAATCCTCCCCGCACATATCATCACATGTTAACCACCATCCATGAACCTACCCGTTCATGGCATAACATCTCCCGATCCAAGTGTAGTATCAGTGCTCAAACAACACACAAAAACAAAACAGGAACAACAACATTTCGCCTGGCCCAACACACATGCCGCTAGGCGAAATTATGCCAGACCTCCTAGCGATACCAGCTCACCGCCAAGCGCCAGCGCCCTTCCCAATGTCACTGGTTTCCCGTCACTGCCTGGCGATGCACACATTGTCGCCAGGCACCATGCACTGCAGAAGACCCTCCAATGATTTCTATCACCTGGCGGTACCAGCGGACCGCCAGGCGCCATACCAGTAACCCCCTGCTACTTGTATTGGCACTCGATTTGGTTAGTTTTTGCAACTCTAGAACACTCTAGGATAGATTTTACTCATGTTTCATCCGAGTTTTGGTTAGTTTCCAGCCCTATACCTTCACAGGTATCACTCTTGTACCTAAGCTAGACACATTTAGGTACTCTCTTTCCTCCCTCTAACAACGTTAATCATCACACCATTACCAAGGCACTCCGTTTCCCAGCACAATACCATAGTTCAGATCACTCCTCCTCTCATCATACTCATGTCACACTACACTACCATAAATCTTGTCTCACACAATATTGCAAAATCACATATCTTATATTTAAGCTTCCAAGTCACTAAAGACACTTCAATCCCATAATTCATAATCACAGGCATAAAACAACAAAGAGACACAATACTAGGCTTTCAAAATCTGAACCAATAACTAATGTTACCCTATTCTCTCCTTCTCCTTAACACATCTATCAACAACCCATCACGTAGTCATATCATCAACCCCCTTCCCAACCTTATACTTACTTACTTAAATATATGATTCAGCACTATGTCCTTCTCCCATTTCTAACAGCACCCATAACTTCTTCCATATAACCAGCCCGAAACCACACTTGTGATGCCACTATCCCCGTCGCCCGAAACCCTTCAGGTTGCTGAACCCGTGATATGCCTAGATGTCCAAAATTTAACTTATGCTCCACAGTTAATATCATACAATGTATCACACACAATTCACTGCCCTGTTTCCTTTGACTTTATAACCTCAATTCGCACATACCATGAACCATAACAATTAACTTTTGATTCTACCCATTCCAACAATCCAACTCTATTCAAGACAAATTAGAAGAGTATTCCCATGCACCACCAGACCCCAATTCTACAAGATTACACTTTCAATGCATAAAATCAACATCAGAAGTTTGAATGCCACTGCATCAGACGCGAATCAATCAGAAAACACTAGCACAGTTGCGCCGCCTGGCGGATATTAATCCCTGCTAGGCGGTTCAATCAACCAGAAACCAGAACCAAGCACAAATCAATGAACCGCCTGGTGGCACATGCATACCCGCCAAGCGATTTCTGGGCAGAATCCCAGAAAACACGAAAACAACATATACCAGATGAAGGATTCATACACTTATGATCATACAACACATAATATGATGAATACGATCAAAACCAACGAAAACAACTCCCCTTACCTCTAATCCTCGCTCCAAATTCGGATTGAACGTGACTTTAACCCAAAAAAACCACCCTTGTCCTTTGCTTGCACTCTAACAATGATTTGCACTCAAACTCCTTGCTCTACACCGTGCTAATTGCCTTAGAAAACCTCTGCCCAAACCCTCACACTCAACTCTCAGCCTCTTTCCTCTAATCTCTTTTCCTCTCTGACAATTACTCTCTCCTAATTACCCTTTAGTGCCTTAAACGAATTTTAATAATAAAAAAAATAGATTAAGGCTAATCAATGTTTAATTATCCAACTGTTTTCCAGCCCTTAGGTTACCTCTCTATGGGCTGCTAGGTTTCTAACCCTTTCACATTCATGCCAAAGGAAAAATTGGCAAAAAGAGAAATTATTTAGTTCTCAACAAGGCTTGAACTCACAATCCTACCATCACAAAGCAAGTGTGATAATTCCTTAGATTTTAAGGTTATGCGATCACATCACTCTTTAAAATATATAACTTAAAAATTCATAATTAAATACACACAAATGGCACACACAAGACTCGAACCCAAGTCCTCACACACAATCAAGTACTCTCAACCACTTAAGCTAGTACTTTTCCATGTCACAGCTATCTGCATTAAATACTTTAAACGCTTCTCTTACCCGCATTTATTAAATAATTATTTAATTTTTCTCGGATCTTACATTACCCCCACCTTTAAAGTTTTTTGTCCTCGAAAATAAGACTTACCAGGAAATAAGTGCGGATAAGACTGCCGCATGCGATTCTCCGTCTCCCATGTCATCTCCTGAGTAGTCTCATCCCATAGCACTTTCACGGTCCTGATCTCCTTCCCTCGCAGCTTTTTCACTTGCGAGTCTAGCATTCGCACCGGTCCAGTGTTCACCGTCAAATCCTACCTGATCTGAATATCGTCTGACTCCAGGACGTGAGATGGATCTGCAATATATTTCCTCAACTGAGATACATGAAACACATTGTGCAGATTCGCCAAGTGTGGTGGAAGAGCGATCTCATAAGCTGTAGCGCCAATTCTCCTCAGAATCTCATAAGGCCCAACAAACCTCATAGTTAACTTCCTTGATTTGATGGCCCTCCCAATACCTGTCGTCGGGGTCACTCTGAGGAATACATGATCCCCAGCCTCGAACTCTAGAGGTCGCCTCCTCTTATCCGCGTATGACTTCTGTCTACTCTGAGTGGCCCTCATTCTCTCCTGAATCACTCTAACCTTCTCAGAAGTCTGTTGTAAAAATTCGGGACCCAACACCAACGATTCCCCATCCTGATTCCAACACAACGGTTTCCTACACCGTCGTCCATACAACGCTTCATAAGGAGCCATACCAATACTGGAGTGATAGCTATTGTTGTATGTGAACTCCACTAATGGAAGCATCTCACTCCAACTTCCCATATGATCCAGCACACAAGCCCTCAAAAGATCTTCCAATGACTGGATTGTACGCTCCGACTGCCCATCGGTCTGTGGATGTTATGCAAAACTCATCCTCAACTGAGTCCCCAACGCTGCGTGTAGAGACTGCGAAAAGCGAGACATGAATCTCGGGTCTCTGTCTGACACTATACTAGCAGGCACACCATGTAACCTGACGACTTCACACACATATAACTCGACCAATTTGTCCAATGACCACTTCTGATTAATGGCAAGGAAATGGGCACACTTGGTCAACCTGTCCACTATTACCCATATTGAATCATGCCCTTTAATCGACCTCGGCAAATGAGTTACGAAGTCCATGGCAATACTATCCCATTTCCACTGGGGAATATCCAACGACTCTAAGGTACCCCCTGGTCGTTGATGTTCAATCTTAGACTTTTGGCACACGAGGCACGATGCTACAAAATCAGCGATATCGATTTTCATCCCATTCCACCAAAAGGACTGTTTCAGATCCTGATACATCTTAGTCATGCCTGGGTGTATGCTAAGACGATTTTTATGCCCCTCCTCCATTATCTGTTTCCTCAATCTCCAATTTCCAGACACATAAACCCTATCTCTGAATCACAAGATACCATTTGACCCGATCCGGTAATCCTTCCCTTCCTCAGTCCCTATCCAACTCACAATTTGTTGTAACTTAGCATCATTCTTCTGTTGATCACGGATGGTCTCTAACACATCACTAGTCAGTGTAAGAACACTACATCTAATGGAATCCTCACTCAGCTGCATACCCAAATTCATATCCCTGAGCTTCTCGATTAACTCCAACTCCTTCACCATCATAGCTGAGATATGCATCCTTTTCCGACTCAAGGCATCCGCAACAACATTAGCTTTACCAGGGTGGTAAAGCAACTCGAAATCATAATCCTTGAGAAACTCCATCCAGCGCCGCTGTCTCATATTTAGCTCCTTCTGATCGAACAGATATTTCAGGCTTTTATGATCACTGAAAACCTAAAATTGGGAGCCATACAAATAGTGCCTCCACGTCTTAAGGGCAAACACTACAGTGGCCAGCTCCAAATCGTGGGTAGGGTAGTTCTTTTCGTGCACCTTTAACTGTCTAGAAGCATAGGCTACCAGCCTCTTCTCCTGCATTAGTACACAACCCAAACCCTGGTAGGATGCATCGCAGTATACCTCAAACATCTTATTGGTATCTGGAATAATAAGAATCGGAGCTGTAGTCAACCTCCTCTTCTTCTCCTCGAAACATTTCTCGCATTTATCCGTCCAGGAGAAGGGTTGATCCTTTCTAGTGAGTTGAGTCAATGGACTCACCATTTTAGAAAACCCTTCTACAAACCTCCTGTAGTACCCAGCCAACCCCAAGAAGCTTCTGACTTCTGTTACTGTCGGAGGTCTTTCCCATTTCAGCACCATCTCAACCTTGCTCGGGTCTACTGCTATACCATGCGAAGAGATCACATGCCCAAGAAACTGTACCTCGTCAAACCAAAATTCACATTTGGACAATTTACCGTACAACTGATGGTCTCTCAACACCTCCAACACAATTCTCAAGTGACCTGCATGTTCCTCCTTATTCTTACAGTAGATGAGGATGCCATCTATAAACACCACCACAAATTTATCCAAATAGGGCCGGAAAATTCGGTTCATGTAATCCATAAAGACAGCTGGAGCATTGGTCACTCCGAATGGCATCACAACATATTCATAATGTCCATATCTCGATCTGAAAGCTGTCTTCTGGACATCCTCTGACTTGACTAAGATCTGATGGTAACCCGACCTTAAGTCAATCTTAGAGAACACACCTGCCCCTCTCAACTGATCCAGCAGATCATCAATCCTCGGCAGCGGGTATTTATTCTTTATCGTCAATTTATTCAACTGCCGATAATCGACGCACAGCCGAGAACTACCATCCTTCTGCTTTACTAGTAACATCGGGGCTCCCCACGGTGAAGCGCTTGGCCTGATGAATCTCTTTTCTAGCAAGTCTTCGATCTGTTTCTTCAACTCTGCTAGTTTTGTCGGTGCCATTCTGTACGATGCTGCGGACACTGGAACCACTCCAGGGATTAGATCAATTGAGAAATCTATATCCCTGTTGGGTGGTAGCTCAGGTATCTCATATGGGAAGATGTCGGCGTATTCGTCCACCACAGGTATTTTACTGATCTGCTCTTCGGTACTCATCTTCTTCTCTTGATTTACTATCACAAAGCAAGTGGATCGTTGCTTCATCTCCTTTTATGCCTTTCTCGACGTCACCAACTCTATTCCCTCGGTTTTTGGGAACACAATTATGCGCTGTCCACAATCAAGCATCACATGGTTGATAGACAGTCAGTCCATTCCCAATATGACCTCCAATCCCTCCAAGGGCAAGCAAACTAGGTTTACCTTGAAGCGTCTGCCCTCTACTTCCATCAAGCATCTAACATAGGCTAAATTTGTTGAAACCTGCCTAGACGCCGGTGTCGAGACTATCAACTCGCATCCTAGGTCACGAGTAGACAACCCCAGTTTCTCCACACAATCGTGAGATATGAAGGAGTGCGAAGCTCCTGAATCAAACAACACTAACACACTATTACAAAAAAGCAAACAATGGTCCAGAATCAGGTAACCTGACCGGGTGGCCTCGGTGCTGGTGATGGCAAAAACCCGGCCCGCTGCTCTCGGTCTGTCAGATGAAGATGGCGGAGTTCGCGCTACTAAAGTAGTCTTCCTATTGGGACATTTGTTGGCAAAATGTCCTGGTTGGTCACAGGCATAGCATTTGCGAGTGCTCATACTGCTACCTCCACTACTAGTTGGTCTAGTGCAGTCTCTCTGCAGGTGTTCTCCTCCACAGTTGTAACACCTCAGTTTTTGTGAAGATGAAGTTGGTATACTATAGGGCTTTTTGTGTTGTCTGCCCTCAGTACCGCTCTTCTGGGTTCGTTTGACCTGGCTGGGTCTCATCTCCAGTTGCTCAACACTCTTGGCTTGCTCCACCAAGATCGAAAACTCCCGTACCCTCAATGGTACGATAAAACGCCTCAGCTCATGTTTGAGGCCGCCCTCTAACTTCCTACAGCGCCATTCCTCCGTCACTACCTGTGAATAGAATCTCGAGAGGTACTAAAACCTCTCCTCATAAGCCTGCACGGACAAATTCCCCTGCTGCAGGGTGAGAAACTCCGCCTCGTGCTCATGTTTAGCGCTGTCAGGGAAGTATTTCTCCAGGAACCTCGTCCTGAAGCTGGTCCATGTCACCTCTTCCTCCCAGTTCTGCATCTGTTGCTGCATGCCCATCCACCAATATTCGGCCTCAGTCACCAACAGTAAAGTGGCAAAAATAAGCTTTTGGGCCTCTGTGCACTCAATCACCCGGAATATCATCTCACACTCTCGTAGCCACGCGTCAGCCTCATCTAGGGTGGCCTTCCCAGTGAATTTTGCCAGCTTATGACGCATGAAATATTCCATGGTCACAGGTCTCACAGGAGGGATCATGGCTCTCGGTGGTGCTGCCACAGGTTGCATCGCATCCACCATCCTGTGGATTGCGTTAACAATCTCATCAGCCCCAACGGTATTTCTACGCCTCCTGTTTGCCATTGCCTGTGCACGCCACATATTTCAGCTGTTAAAATCAAACAGCTAATGATTAAAACACACACTATCAAGCTGTAATAATCAATACACATCATCCAATTTCACACAACAAACGTCAACTCACTCTCCAATTTTCCAAAAAAAATAAAAAACGTTTGCTCTGATACCAAATGTAACATCCCTAAGGAATATTACTTAAAATAAATAATAAAAGAAATAAATTATATCAAAAGTCGCATTAATAATACTCCCAACGCAGGAAAAATTAAATTTATGAAAACCATGCGCCAAAACTTATAACATAAATAATAAAGTGTTACAAGTTCCCAAAATTCATGTTCATAAATAAAAACATAATCAAATACATGTGAGAAAAATCCTAGCTCTAATCCCAAAGCTAACTCTCACTCTGTTGTCTGGACATCCTCAACGCCACCTTTATCAACATCTGCTCCTGTGTAACGAATCACACGATCATCAGCACACACAAACAGAAAGGGTGAGCTGAGAAAATAAAATAATAGATGTACAACATGTAAGATAAATCATACGCCCATCTTATTCATTCTACATAGTTCTTGGCCAAGACCTTAACCCCAAGGCTTTATAGCCTTTAAATCACACAACTGGTTAGCCTTGGACTCGAGAATATGATGCTCACACGAACTTGCCCGCTCGTGGTCCTGCCTCTATGAACCTCTCCGCTCGTAGTCCTGCTCTACGAACCTCCCCGCTCGTAGTTCTACTCTACGAACCTGACCACCCGTAGTCCAACACATGTGATCCACCAGCCCCGTACCTCCCCGCACGTGGCATCTCTCAACCGTGAGCACGAAACATATGAACCTACCTCGCTCGTATCCCCACGTGAGAGTAACTGGATATGAACCTCCTCGCTCATATCATCACATGTTAACCACCATCCATAAACCTACCCGCTCATGGCACAGCATCTCCCGATCCAAGTATAGTATCAGTGCTCAAACAACACACAAAAACGAAACAGGAACAACAACATTTCGCTTGGCCCAACACACACGCCGCTAGGCGAAATTGTTCCAGACCGCCTGGCGGTACCACCTCACCGCTAGGCGCCAGTGCCCTTTCTAGTGCCACTGGTTTCCCGTCACTGCCTGGCGATGCACACATTGCCGCCAGGCGCCATGCCGTGCAGAAGTCCCTCCAATGATTTCTATCGCCTGACGGTACTAGTGGACCGCCAGGTGCCATACCAGTAACCCCCTGCTACTTGTATTGGCACTCGATTTGGTTAGTTTTTGCAACTCTAGAACACTCTAGGATAGATTTTACTCCTGTTTCATCCGAGTTTTGGTTAGTTTCCAGCCCTATACCTTCCCAGGTATCACTTTTGTACCTAAGCCAGACACATTTAGGTACTCTCTTTCCTCCCTCTAACAACGTTAATCATCACACCATTACCAAGGCACTCCGTTTCCCAGCACAATACCACAGGTCAGATCACTCATCCTCTCATCATACTCACGTCACACTACACTGCCATAAATCTTGTCTTACACAATATTGCACAATCACATATCTTATATTTAAGCTTCCAAGTCACTAAAGACACTTCAATCCCATAATTCATAATCACAGGCATATAACAGCAAAGAGACACAATACTAGGCTTTCAAAATCTGAACCAGTAACTAATGTTACCCTATTCTCTCCTTCTCCTTAACACGTCTATCAACAACCCATCACGTAGTCATACCATCAACCCCCTTCCCAACCTTATACTTACTTACTTAAATATATGATTCAGCACTATGTCCTTCTCCCATTTCTAACAACACCCATAACTTCTTGCATATAACCAGCCCCGAAACCACAACTGTGATACCACTATCCCCGTCGCCGCCTGGTGGCAGGCTAGACACTGCCGGGCGGTGTATCAAAAATCAGAAATCGTTCAGGTTGCTGAACCCGTGATATGCCCAGATGTCCAGAATTTAACTTATGCTCCACATTTAATATCATATGATGTATCACACATAATTCACTGCCCTGTTTCCTTTGACATTATAACCTCAATTCGTACATACCATGAACCCTAACAATTAACTTATGATTCTACCCATTCCAACAATCAAACTCTATTCAAGACAAATTAGAAGAGTATTCCCATGCACCACCAAACCCCAATTCTACAAGATTACACTTTTAATGCACAAAATCAATATCAGAAGTCTGAATGCCACTGCATCAGACGCGAATCAATCAGAAACTGCTAGCATAGTTGGGACGTCTAGCGGATGTTAATCCCTGCCAGGCGGTTCAATCAACTAGAAACCAGAACCAAGCACAAATCAATGAACCGCCTGGCGGCACATGCATACCCGCTAGGCGGTTTCTGGGCAGAATCCTAGAAAACGCGAAAATAGCACATACCAGATGAAGGATTCATACACTTATGATCATACAACACATAATATGATGAATACGATCAAAACCAACGAAAACAACTCCCCTTACCTTTGATCCTCGCTCCAAATTCGGATTGAACGTGACTTTAACCCAAAAAAACCATCATTGTCCTTTGCTTACACTCTAACAATGATGTTCACTCCAACTCCTTGCTCTACACCGTGCCAATTGCCTCAGAAAACCTCTGCCCAAACCCTCACACTAAACTCTCAGCCTCTTTCCTCTAATCTCATTTCCTCTCTCACAATTACTCTCTCCTAATTACCCTTTAGTCCCCTAAACGAATTTTAATAATAAAAAAATAGATTAAGGCTAATCAATGTTTAATTATCCAACTGTTTTCCAGCCCTTAGGTTACCTCTCTATGGGCTGCTAGGTTTCTAACCCTTTCACATTCATGCCAAAGGAAAAATTGGCAAAAAGAGAAATTATTTAGTTCTCAACAAGGCTTGAACTCACAATCCTACCATCACAAAGCAAGTGCGCAACCAATTCAACCAAATCACAATTGTGATAATTCCTTAGATTTTAAGGTTATGCGATCACATCACTCTTTAAAATATATAACTTAAAAATTCATAATTAAATACACACAAATGGAACACATAGGACTGAAACCCAAGTCCTCACACACAATCAAGTACTCTTAACCACTTGAGCTAGAACTTTTCCACGTCACAGCTATCTGCATTAAATACTTTAAACGCCCCTCTTACCTACACTTATTAAATAATTATTTAATTAATTATTTAATTTTTCTCAGATCTTACATGGCGGGCCATGTATTTCCGCTAGGCAGTGTGAAGCTGTTCTTGGTTGTTTATGTTGTTTGGCACAAGAGTCATCGTGACTTTTGGAAATTGGTGGGTGTGCATTGTATGGACTATTATGTGTTGTAATCGGAACGAAATTGGAAGTTGTATGAAATAAATTGCAAACCTAAACACTTGAGCTGTGAGTATGGAGTCTAAAATCGAAGGGAATCAGAATTGTAGGGGTTGGAATAAAGTTCGTAGGTGAGAGGAGGATTTCTGGGTTTGGCCGCCAGGCGCCATACCAGTGAGGTATGGTGCTCTGATTCACGAAAAACGCTGTTTTTCCTACTTTTCGCGGAATAGGAACCTCCCGACGCTAGTTTCATGCCGCCAGGCGCCACAGATTTTTCTAGTCTGCGCAGTTTTTGTAAAACTGCATTTCTCGCTCCGTTAACCGTTCGATTTAGGTGAAATTTTGGAAGGTGTTTCGCAACATGTTTTTCCTCACTTTCAACGGTGGAGATTTGAATTGGATGCCTAAAGAGGGATATGTACGTCACTCATGATTGGTTGTTGAATTCCCTAATAGTATGATTACTAATGGATGATTACGTGTGATCAAGTGCTGGTATGGCCTTGATTGGTTAATGTGTGTGTGTGTGTGTGTGTATATATATATATATATATGCATGATTGATGAATATGTTTTTGGTAGTGCTTGCTGAGACATGTTGAATATATGAACCTATATATTTTAGCGAATGTAAGATGTTATAAGTGTGGGAATAAGGCCATTATTGATGATATCACTATGACCGAGTGTTGCATTATCATGACGGGTTTTGGGAAAGTATGGGAACATGATAATCATACTTTAAATGTAATGGAATTATGAGGGCATGCAGAATAAGTATATAACTTTCATTGTGTCTTTTGTGGGGTATATGAATTGTAAGCATGCAAAGGGTTGGAAAATGAGATGGGGAAAATAAAGTGTGTGTTGGAATTGATTTAAGAGGTAAGTATATATGAATTATAAAAGAGAGGAATGTGTGCTTATACATGAAAGATGCATATGTGTTGTGATGTTGTAATTTGGAATATATTAATGTGTATGTTGATTTCTGGATGTTTGAGAATTAAATGGTTGAATTCTAGGAAATGAATTAGAGTACCTAAAACCAGTAATGTCACATTACTGGTGTAGCGCCTAGCGGTGTAGACTGAATCTCCAGGCGATAGTGAAACAAGAATGTCTTGTAAGTTGTGATGCCCGGCGGTGATGTGGAACCGCCAGGCGGTCTGTACTACCATTTTGCCTAGCGGCGCTTAGGCTGCGCTAGGCGATGGTGTAGTGGCAGGGTGCATTATGATATGTTTTGCATGGTTTGTTGTGTTGGTCCTAGTCTGGGATATGCTTGATGTTGTCATGAGCGGGTAGGTTCATGACTAGTGATGAACACGTGATGATATGAGCGGGGAGGTTCATATCCTATTACTCTCGTGTGGGGATACGAGCGAGGTAGGTTGGTATGTTCCGTGCTCACACTTGAGAGATGCTGCGTGCAGAGAGGTACGCAGTTGGTGGATTGATAAACAAAAGATAAAAATAAATAAAATAAAATCAAATCAAAAGAATAAAAATAATAATAAGAACTAAAATGATAACACTGTCGTTGACGCATTCAAATTAATACTAGATTTGTAGGAGTTATCACAAATCATGAATGGATTGAATGGTTGTTGTAACATCCCAATTTTAGGATGTCATGGAAAGTTAGAAAATTATCATTGTTTAGTGGAAAAAGATTTTTGTTGAAAATGTACTAAAAAAACTTATAATTTAATTTAAATTACATAGTTCAAAATGTTAATTATAAAAAAGAACTTCCAATAATAATTTTGAACAAAAGGAAATTTTATAGTCTTCGGTATTTGATTTAAAACAACTAATAAATTATAAAAAATCATGAGTCCACCTCAGCCTCTCCTCAATCTACTCCATGTCAAAATTATCTACAATATCATTTGCTCCCTATAACACACATGTTATACGATCATCGCACATACAACAAACACACAAACAAACAAATAGGGGTAAGCTAATCATAATCAATGATATATAAAAGAATTTCGTAAATAAAACATGACAAGTAATACTAAACATCTTATTCAAGTAAAACACTTAAGCATTACAATCACAATCAAGTTTTGGTTTTATCACACCACTCCTAAATCCATCTAGAATTCTGAACATAGTAATCATGATCAAGCTTTGATTTTCCGCGACCTCTTACCCCACAACAACATCTAGTTTCCTAGAAACTAATGGTTCGATGTGTCCACCTATCGCAGCCATACTGTCTCCCTTATTCTTCAAGGAATTATGAGTAAAAATGTCGATCAATCGCACATCGGGCACTATACTCGCAACGAGTCGAAATAAGGTGAAACATCTTTTCCCTCCTCACTGCTTCACACAGGTGAGAGGGTACAACACTCGAACCAATCCTCTACCACTACTTCACACAGGCGAAGAGGACCCATTTCCACTGCTTCACACAGGTGAGGGAGTCACCATTGGGTTTCTAGGTACGGAAAACCTCACACACCATTTAATTCCACCAAAAATCTTCAAGCAAGGCAAAACACTCCTAACATTCAACACATGAGAATTACATATTGCCAACAAAGTACTCACCACCGCAACATGCATGTGAAATAAAGCTCCATAACATAAACTCATCAAATTATCAAATAAAACATTCAGACAACGAACCCAACTAATGACATTCATTCTAACACAGGCATAACATCACACACAAGTAACTATCCTCCAACGACCATTTTAACTTCATAACCATGCAACCCATGAAAACATATGTAATTCAAATTAAGCAAGGTCACACTAATAAGTATAGATAACCAAATAGTACCATCGCATTATTTTATTATCATGCTAAACAATAACTTTCGGGAAAAAAAACCAAAAAGAATAAGAAAACAACTTCATGCATGTCATCTCATAACAATAGGGTGTATGAAACATGTTTTGAAAACCAAAGAGCTACCCACACCACCAACATTTTTGTGAACCACATTTACGTGTGGTGGTCTGCACCCACTCACAATTGCGTGAAAGAAATAAGGAAAAAGGAAGAAAGAGAGAAAAGCAATGAAAAAGAAACTTGCACACGTTATAATTAGAAAGCTTCAAACACTAAGTGCATAAAAAAAATCAAGGAAAAAACATACACCCATCCCTCAACCAATGCTTGACACCTCTCACACATGCATTAAAACTCACGGATACCACCCACCTGCACTAACTACTACATGAGCATACTCATGAACCACTAAACTACACAATTTCTCACCACAAACCATGACTTTACGTGACAGAAAGTGCATGTGAAAAAGAAAACAATCCAAGGCTTTAAAGAATGAAAATAAAGCACATGTAGCACCATACGAAAGGAAGTACACATGTCTTTGGAGAATAAACAAAAATTAAGAAAACCCAATGTGGGCCATACATAATTTCTATAGAAACATCATGAAGAGGATCCTTGTAGGTACTACAACAAAATGAAAACAATGCAAAAAGGCCATCAAAATATATCATGAACAACTATCATGGCAGATGGATGAAAGCAACGAACCATCCCACAAATGTGAACAACCGAAACTTAGTGAAAGCAAAGGAAAAAGAGAGAATAACTCGTTGGACCCATGAATCCTTCCCCCTACACGTAAAATAAATTCCTGGAAAGAAGCAACCAGCGTGAAGGAAAAAGAAAACGAACTGCACAAAACCACAACTCACGTAATTCATGCTCCTTACACAGCAAACCTAAACCCATATGATTCATGCACTGAACCCCTAACGTATGGTTTGAAACCCAAAAGGACCACTCACACCCATGCACTTCCTCACGTAATTTCAACAATCAAACCCACAACCATGCACCTATTCAATTTAACAGCAACCACTTCAAGGATTTATTCATCAAACAATCAAAGAATAAAGAAAGAAGAAAGACCAAGAACAAACAAGTTTCAAACGAAAAAGAAAAGAAGAAAGGTCAACTTCCCCTACCTGGTTTTGCAACACTCCACAAACATTTTCCTCCCAGCTTCCACCTTCACTTTTCACGGCTCCTCTTCCATTCCCTCCCGTTTTCTCTTCTTTCTCCCCTTTAAAAACCTAAAACTAGGGGTTTTATCATCAACCCAAACCTAACCCTAGGTTATCTACTAAAGAGAGAATATGGGAGGAAAAGATAAACAAGATTTTTACCATTTTTATCCACTTAAAACTATATGGCAGCAACGAATATTTAACGAATTAAAGCTGGTTATATAGTTTCAGGTGTAGCCACGTTTTTTAAACATTAAAGGAGGAGAGAGAATCTATTCAAAAGCACTGCATGCATCAACGTGAGAAGGAGAGAAAAAAATAATTTGAAAAAGTTTTATGGGCCCCACCAGAAAGAAGAGAGAGAAAAATAAGATAATTATTACACCTAATATAGGCTGCAGAGGTTTCAAACACACATACTTTCGCACCAGTAGCCCGCACAACAACCACCAGACTATGAGCTTTCTCAATATATATATTGTGAACGAATACAATATAAACTTATCTTGTCCATCCACCATAATTAATTAGTTAAATAAAATAAGAGAACGTAAGTCCTTTTTTTAACTTACCGTGATCGAAACCTTGTACTTCCACACACAATTCATAGCGCTAGCCACTAAACTAGACGCATTCTCGTGACATAAAGAGCACCAATTGTTTATATACATTTATATTCCATATTTAATATTTCCATAAAATAATTAAAATAAATAAACAACACTTAACTTAACTTAAATCAATCAATTAATTATTTCATCATATATCAAAATTAAATAAAATACTTAATTTAAAATAAATCCACAATTTCAAATAATCCATCAATTTTTTTTCTATGTGTTTCCCTTTATTCTAATTTTTTCCGGGTCTTACCGTTGTGCATTGACTTCACATTGCCATGGTGATGGGTTCAAATCTTGGTAGATTCAAACTAAACTTTCTTTTTGCCAAAATTCTTTTTGGCATGAATGTGAAAAGCCAAAAACCCTAGTAATCAAGGGGGGCTGGAAAACCATCTAATAATTGTGCTTGACTGGTAATTACCACCATCAATGAAAGAATTTTCATTTTGAGCCATTAACCCATCATTATGGCTTAGTAATTGGCCAATTAGAAGGAAAAGAGAGAGGTTGAAGGCTGCCATTGTTCTGCACAATAGGGAAAGAGAATTTAGAGTGAAATTTGTGCTATTGATTGAAGCATAAGGGCTTAATTGGAGAGAGCTAAGGCAAGCCATTGGGAGCAGGGAAAAAGTCAAGAATATTCAAGTTTTAGCAATGAAATCTAGGTTAGGGGAGCTAGAACTCGTTAGCTTTGTGTTTTAGATTTAATTTGCTTTATGTATAGCATGTTTACGTATGAATCCTTCTTGTCATTCTATTCCATTTATTGCTTTATATTTAACCTACTTTCTAGAGTGTAGGGTTTTGTACTTGTTAAGTACCCTTTTTAAGTTGTGGTTTTTGCTTAGAGGCCTATAAAACTCTATATATAAGGGGTGCTCATGCACTTGTGAAAGGGCTTATCATTTTGAAGTATAAACACTCTTGTTGTTCAACCATTTCCATGAGCTTCTCCTCCAAGGAGAGGAGGCTCTCCTTTAGCCTTATCTAGAGAAATCAAGTGGTGGCATCAATCACTCATCTCTAGGAAAAATTTGGCCTCTGTGTCTTCACTTAAGAGTGTCGTGTGTCCTCTTACTCCATTTCCATCTTTTTTGCTTCCATTTACTTCTTTTATTTGCTTCATTTTCCATTTGATTATGTGGTTATAATGCTTATTTTCTTTTGTTTCTTTGATCAAACCATCACTTTCCTTCTTTAGAACCTCTAGAAGCGAACCTTCGCATCTAGATAACTTGGCTATCTTAATGTTCAGTGGGGATTTTCTCTAAGTTTTCTTAACACATCAAAAAACATATTTCATAAAACTAAAATGAACCTACATCATGTTCTTTACAATCTTCGAGCATTTTGTTTGGTGTAAGAGACTTAGAGAAAGAGGTTTAGTTGGCTAGGGAGAGTCATCACCAAGGTTTGGTATTTCTTAAGTTCATGGGTGTTGTTTGGTGTGATTCCAGATTTGCAGGTGGCAGTCTTGTTGTACTTTTTTGAGATTCTTGTGAGATTCAAGGCTTTGGGTGTAGTTTCACGTTTTCAAAAGTGTAATCTTGGTGGATTTTTTAAAAATTTTGATGTAATAGAGTGTCAAGCTAAGCTTGCCTTGACAAACTAGATGTAGCTCAGTTTTGAGTGAATAAAAAAAATTTATGTTTGCATTTATTTATTCTTCCTCTTCTTATTTGTTCTTTCATAAAATGATGAAGATGTAACCACCTCATCAAGTCCCAAGGAGGCCAACCCTAGGAGGATCATTAGGAGTATGACAAAAGGGAAGGCATTATACTCTTTATCTTTATTTTGCATTTCTCTAGTTTCAATTTCTTGAAGTTGGTTGTGATTGACTATTTGAGTTGACTTGTTGACCTTGACTTAAGGGTTGACTTGTTTACCTAAGATTAGTTAACCTCAAACCAACATGCTAATATACCTTAATTTGCTTTTGTAGGAATAAAAAAGGGGGGGGGGGGACCACAGAGGTGACACTTGTTGCATTAAGGAGGAGAGAGAAGGAGCAAGACCTTCTAGAAGCATCTAGAAAGGGGGCGGCCCACATGCCTTAGACACCAAGACTTCTAGAAACTTCTAGAAGCCTCCTTTCGGAGCCTTGGCCGTGAAGACTTGCCACCTAGATGGCTTGGTCGAGAATTCATCCATATGCACCATATGTTGACCTACCTTCTAGAACATGCTAGGTTTATTTTGTAATTCTTCTACTTTATTGTTTTGCTAAGGGGCCCCTAGACTTGTCTATTTAAGGGGATCTCTAACACTTGTACAAGGCTTGAACATTTTGGAGAAATTAAACACCTTTGTGTATCAACCTTTTTGTGAGAGCATTCCTCCTTAGGGAGTGGAGTTCTTTCAAGCCTTATCTTCCTTGGCAAGTGGCGCACCACTCATCTTCAAGGTTGTCATGGCTTCTTCTAGCCTAGCCTTGTAGTGGCGTGAATCCTCCATCCCTCCCCTTTCCTTACTTTTCATTTTAAGTTTTCATTACTCTTCTCGGTTTCTCTTTTCTCTATTGTATGTTTTTCCTTTTGGCTCTTAATTTCCATCAATCCATTCTTCTCCTCTATAGAACTTTGGAAAGGAACCTTCACATCTAGATAGCTTGCTATATTAATGTCTAGTGGGGATTTCCTTGATTTTCTTAATCAATCATCACCGTATTCATTAATCTTCTCAAAGGAACAAGATAATCCTACATCATAAAAGGTTTCAAGAAAGCTGGTTCAATCAATCTTTTTGTGGTATTCTGGTGAATTGATATAATATAAAGATTGGAATCAATCTTAATTGGTTGTGCAAGTTATTTTTTAGTTTATCATCAATTGTGTTTTCTACATAATTTTCTAGTATTTTAATCCGTTGAATGGATGTTTTAATATATTGAATTGCATTGGTCTATCTGCCTGACTATCTGTTAAGTGAAATTAATTTGTTAACTATGTTCTCAATCGATTTACAATGTGTGTTCCAATAGTGCTTGCATGCTAATTTGTTGGTTAATCTAATTTAAAGTAAAGGTTTTTTATAAATTTGAGTTAAACCTAATTTTCAGTTACTGCCAATTCAATCCCCCATTCTTGGCTAAGAAAGTCCTTTAAATCTTACATTTAGTTCCTTGTAGATTGGTCCTATAGGCATGCCTATTAGGTAGGCTAGCCCCAAGCACAAGGTCAATTTGATGCTCTATTCCTCTAAAAGGAGGAAGCCCAATGGGTCCCTCTTTAGGAAATATATCATCAAATTTCTTTAAAAGATTGTTATGGAAGGAGATAATGGCTTAGGTATAGACTCACTACATGTGAAATGTTAGTGTTCCTTGACATAATAAGAGGTATGAAGGTTGTTCAAAATGAAGAGTATTTTCCAAAGATTTTTGTATTAAAAGAGCTTCATGTTGAATGACCTTGTGGAAAGTAACACTACTTTCCCACACCTCAGACTTTTGACTAACTACCTTTTGGGAGTTTTGATTTTTCTTTTTTCTTTTTCTACCTCTTCCCTTTTGACCACTTGATTAGGTGAAAGAGGATAAAGCACATACTTTTTTCCTTGTGGAGAAGGGTTATTTCATTAGTAAGATCATCATGGGAATATTTTATATCATATTGCCATGGTCTTCCTAATAAAATATGACAAGCCTCAATGGGTATTTCACCACACAAAACTTCATTTTTGTATTTTCCAATGGAGAATTGTACCTTCACTTGCTTTTTAACTGTATATCCCCATCTTCATTGAGCCAATGAAGCTTGTAAGGGTTTGGATGAAGTATTACAACTAAATTCATTTTTTCAACCAACCTAATGCTATAATAGTAAATCTGAAAAAAATAGAATAAAAAGAAATACATTGATGACTTGATTAAGATTGTTGATTTATTTAAATTAATTATTTAATTGAATTATCAAGTATAAGATAATTATTTGAGTTTTAATTATTATTTTATTTATTTTAATTATTAATATTATATTTAATATTGAATACGCGTGTTTATAAATTTTTAATATGTATTAGGTAATGAGAAAGCAATTAGTTTGGTGGTTGGTTTATGCGTTTGTGTGCAAAAGTTTAAAGGTTCGGGTCCTATTACCATAAAAAGTCTTAAGATGGATATTAATTTTTTTTTCTCTCTCTTCATTGCTTTTTGGTTAAATTAGGTCACGTTGTTGCCATAGATATTGAAAGGATATATATGATTTTATTTTGTTAAGAGAATCTCAACTGAGGAGAGTAGTTAAGGTTAGGGTTATATAATTGAAGGGAGACGATTGTTAAGGTATTTTATAGAAGCAAATAGGGTTTGTTTAAAGGTGTGTAATGAACCGTGAAGGTGAGGCTGCGTGATGAAGGATTGACCCCAACCAAGGATGAAGGCACATGCTTAAGAAGACTAAACATGTTTAGAAAGGAAGTTCATTAATCCTTCATCCTTTTCATTTGTATTTGTTATTTTTGATTCCCTAAGTTGACTTAGTTGAATCAACTTTAGTTGACTTGTTGACCTTTGACTAGGTTTGACTTGTTGACTATAGTTGACTTGACTTAAGCCAACATGCTAATCTATGTTTATTTGCTTTGTAGGTTAATTAGGAGTAAGAAAGCAATGCTAGGTGGCACATGGTGATTGGGGAGCATAAATGATTTGGAGG
>Ga0214543_1000426_pt1 | contig 69815 bp, 37 predicted proteins | sample CNSS2metaG_FD_160094 | JGI IMG/M metagenome (GOLD analysis project Ga0214543, IMG submission 160094) | Root nodule microbial communities from cowpea collected in UCLA plant growth center, Los Angeles, California, USA - CNSS2 | ecosystem: Host-associated > Plants > Roots > Nodule | place: USA... | reverse complement strand
TTTTTTTTAATAAAAAATAAAAAATATAATTTTAATATAAATATATATATATATATATATATATATATATATATATATATATATATATATATATATATCCACATATTTTATATTATATGCAATTTTATAAAAAAAAAACAATTAATTATAAAATAAGCTTTTGTTCAAAAATATCATATCAATGTGTGGATTAAATTAGATGTATATGTTAGCACTCCAATCTTTGCTTATTTTTTTCTTCTTAAAAGTTTTGTTTTAGTTTAAATAAATAATGGTTTATCTTGAATTAACTAGTTTTTGTTGGTAGCTTAGAAAAATTTAGTTTCCATAAAAAATTGGTAAAATAGATTGCTTTCATTTATTGCCATTAGTTGTGCTCCTTTAGAAGTTTCTTTTTTTAATAATTCTACGTTGTTAGAACACCCTTTATTTTAGCTGAATTACTTGTGTGCCCTTAACCCCAATTTTCTCTTTTTATATAATAGTCTTCAGTGAGTCAACTGAAGTTTTGACCAAATCTTTCTCTTGAAATGCGCGTTTCAATAAAGAATGTTGATCTCACCTTGCTGCTAAAAAAAGATGCACGAAAGAACTCCATCGAGAACCAGAATCTGATGTGCACGAGATTTAATGAGAGCAAGGTTGATGTGTGCTATTTGTGATGGATGGAGACAATTTGAGGATCAAATTGGAGCACAAGCATGGCAGATTCATGATGAACGAACAAAGAAAAAATCAAGCTGATCAAAGGCATCAAAAAGGGGGTTCAAAATTTGGCGATTCTGGATTTGGGGCAAGAGGAATCGAGTTAGGTTTGATTTTCACAGTTTTTTAGTTTTGCTTTTAGGGCTTTTTAAGGGAAAAAATAGGTTATTGGGAGGGAGAGCCCTAGATTATGCGAGAATGGAGAAATGTATTGAGAGGCTAGGTTTCATGTTGTAGTGTGCGAGAGTGAGGTAGAGTGCATTGTAAAGGAGTTCTCTCTTCTTTGATGAGCACAAAACGACTTTCCAGATTGGGCTTTCTCCTTACCATGTGGGTAGCTCGACTTGGTCTTTCAAAAGCACAAAATGGTCAGGAATTGTGCCAAGTGAGCCTCATTTACCAATTGGATTTTAGAACTCTTCTTTTTCTTGTTTAAATATGCTCATTTTGCAATGAAATATATTGATTATGTTTCTATTCCAATTTCTAGTTCTGAGTTTTAGTTCTGAATTTGCTTGTTTATGTGTTGTTTGCAGTTTTATATTTCTACTGTCTTTAAATTCAATCCTTTAAATTTCCCTTTATTGCTTTCCAAGTTTCAATTCAGTTCTTGTTTCTGAGTCAGTGGTTTGAGCTTGGGTAAAATTTGCACACATCAATGTTACTTTTTCGGGACTACATGACCCCAAAGTAGACACACATTATCAAGATGTCTTCTTGAGTGTGGATAAACCCTTGTTCATTCACTGCAATGGATTTCAATTTTATGTTTAATCTACATTGTTTCAGTAACATTCTCTAATTACCCTTTTGCCTCATTAATTTAGGTTTTTGTACATATTTACTTTCCTTGCCTTAGCTTCTTTTCTACAATCATTGGTTCTTGAGTCATGCATTATGTTAGTGGTTTGGTTGAATTTTTTATTTCCATGCGTTTGAAATAACTCAATAATGTTAGTTTCCTTGTTCATAGTAGAAGTGCATAGTACACTAGTCATTTTTAGAATATAGACCTGACTTAACTCATGCATAGCATTCATGACTTTAGTTTAGCATTCTAAACTCATTAGAGTCATTCGTTATCATTCTATAGTGATTTTTCATAATCATTTGACATTTGCATTGCGCTTGCATAGAAACCTAAAGGAACCTATTTGATTGAGTTGTTGTTTTGCTAGTTTAATGATGCTAATGAGTTCACACATTTGTGGCCTAATTCAATAGTATTTACGTTTCAATGCATAGTCATTCTGCAACTACATTGCCTGAAACACTTAAAACCATGTTGCATGTTAAACCTGTTCCGAATTGCATTTTGTAGACCCATTGGTGGATCTGAATGAGTATTTATGTTGCATACCAAAATCATGTTGGTCTAAAAATCTACATCAGTCATTCATAAAAACGTACTATGTCTTAAGAACTCTGTATAGAAATTTAATATCGATTCAACGATTAATGAAGCAGGAATAAATTACCAAGGCAACTCAAAATTGGACAACATGTGGAGACTTAACTTTTACACTAAAAGTGCGAGAATTACTGCTCCTTCCATCCACCTCCAATTCAAATCCCACATGTCACAGTGAAAAACTATGTTTTAAGAATGCTCTACAAAATTTTTAGCCTAATCCAACGGTTAATGAAGCCTTAATCACAATTTTTCTTAGGCAACTCGAAAATAGGAAGTAGTTGGCACAAAAAAATCATCATTTACTTTGTACAAATTCCTCATAATTTATCAATTTACTTATGAAATAATAAAATTACTTCATACTACATAATTAAACAAGAAAGTTAAATATAATTAACATAAAATAGAGGGTTTTATAATTATTATTATTATTATTTATATGATAGTATATTGATGGGTCTTTTAAGGGAGAATGTTCATTAGGGAGATACACAACATATAAGACCTAAGTTCAACTCAAATAAGGGATTGACACCACTTCTAACCCAAAACCATAAAATAATAGGTTTAAGAGTCTTCATCCTTATATGGTGTTCAACTTTTTCATCTCTGCCCATTGTGTACTTAGAACAAGGGTGACCTCCTTCCACACTAGTACATTACCCCTCAAGAAGAAGTATTCCCAACTATGAGTATCCCTTTTTCATATTGTCTTTTATCTTAATGAGACATGCTTACTTGAACCCTTTGTTAGTAAGACTTCAATACAAAGACCATACTATACTCATGTGAGTCAGTTACAAAGACTAAACATCAACTTTGATACTATTGATGGGTCTTTCGATGGAGGAGGTTCAATGAGCAGATGCATAACATATACAAGACTTAAGTCCAACCCACATAAGGGAATGACACCACTTCCAACCTAAAATCTTAAGACAATAAATTTATAAATTTTCATCATTATACAATATTCAACTTTCTCATCTCTATTCAATGTGGAATTTAGACTCACATTTGAATTTTTGATAAATATGTATATTTAATAAAGGAGTAGGTACAACATGGATGCAAATTTATTATATAAAAGAAATAGAACATAAATAACTTTGCAAAGCTTTTTCTTCAACAATAAAATGTTTGGGAATTGGTTGTTGCATTGTTAAAAATAACATGACTTTTAACTTGAAAATATTATTAGTGAGGAAAATACATTTCAAATTTGTGACTAGTCAGATACGTCGACAAAGAGTTAAACCGTCTCCGATGGAAACAATAGTTGATTCTATGCGACAATCATTTGCTATGTAGCTGTTGAATTCGAGAGTAGGCTTCCTATTTTTCCAGAACTTATCTTCCATTTTCTCATCCTCAGACATAGCCATTGTACCAAGCCATAAGGTGTTATCGTATGCAATTGTTCCACCCTTCTTCACCAATTTTAACAACACCTCATGATACTCTATCATAGTTTCCTTGTCAGCATCCACAAATACGAAGTCAAAGGACTCCCCATGGTTTCCCTGCATTTATTGCATTATCATTTTCCTTCCAGTCTTCAAATATAAATTCAAAGACAAGGTATAGAAGGATATCAATTGAATATAATACAACAATGACTTTAAGAACTATAATTAATATCAAGAAAATCTTGAATTGTCACATAAAAGGTTCAATTCTAATTGTTGTCAATATAAAACTTTTCATGTATCATCACACAATCATATACTATCTCCACATTAAGTTGAATTCACAAGAGATTCACATTCATTTTTGTATATAATCATGTTTCTCAAATATATACCATTGTGTTCTACTTCCACATAGACCCCTTAAATCCTAAAGAATGGGTTTGTTTGTTTATATTTTAAAAAATGTCATTATAAAATAGCACACCAGTAAAAGCAACATTATGACACCCAAACAACATGGCACTTAAGTAATCTGTGGTTGCACGACAGAGATACAGGCTTGCTTAAAATACTAAGGCATATGTATATATAATGCGGTACATTGTTGACATGTGACCCTTTATGGGATGGTTAATTGTGGGTGTGTAATATGTTAGGATTATCACATAGATTTATGATATATGGTGATTTTTATAGGTTAATGTTGTGTGTGACATACCCAAGATTACACCTTGCCATATATAACAGTATGAAATATATTAGCTCGTTAGGTAAAAAAGATATTATAATATGATTATGTAGATTAAGACAGGTATTGATAGGACTTTTGTGACACTTGCAGTGTTCACTTGAAATGTGACTATGTATTTTGGCATCTTATCAAAATGCTTCAATTGAAAATGCTCATAATGTGACAATGTATCTAGTTGTGTGTTTGTAGTTGTAATATCAATCATAATTTTTACAAAAATAATAATGCAAATAATATTGATAAATCTTAATGGGATTAGTTGAGAGAAGTGGTCCTCTCAACTTGATTTATCATACACTGAATTTTTTTCTTATTTGGATAGCCTACTCTAGGTCCCTAGTTCTGAGTGGAAGTACTTCTTTAGTTGAGAGTTTTAGCTATGAAGAAAAACTATTTTAAGGTAATGTAATCTTGTGATATTTTTATATATGTTCATTTTTTTATTGGATAAACTAATTTGTAGAGTAGTGGTGTGTTGTTATGACTGATTGATTCTAAGTTTGGTTGAAATAACCTAAAATTGTGAGATGTATGCTAAATTTTGTGTGATTGGATGTGATTGAAATGGTGGTGTGATTGTATTTTGGGATAAATAATCTGGTATGTAATAGATTGATGAATTCATATCGAGATTGATTTGTGTTATTGAATGAAGTAGTGAAATCATGGGGGTGCCTATGGTTTGTGATTGATGAATTGTCTAAGATGCATCATTTGGTCAATTTGGTCCATATAATGTATTTTAAACTCGTATGTAGGCTTTTTGAGAACTAAGAAATGTGTAAGAATGGTTCGATGGAACAAATTGATGATATGATACATCTATCTAGGTTTTGATTTTATGTAGACTCGTTGGACAAGTCAAACCACCGTTGAGTAAGAGTAAAAAAATGTGATTCTAAAGAGCTCTAGACGTTCCACTTGTTGGGAGAGACATAGCTTGTTGGGAGAACTTGATAAAACAAGCTTCCAAGTGTTTGCTCATAGGCGTTGGGTGAGTTTATTTTTGTGAAATCTAAATAGCTTAGGGCGGTTAGGGTCATTGGGCATGGGTTGAGTTTGTTGGTTGAATATATGGGATTTTAGCTCTAGTGTTAGAGTCGTTGGGCGAGACACCTTTTTGCTTCACTAGTTTACCTTTAAGGGTTATTTTTGATTAAATGTTATTATGTTGTATATTGAATGTGTCTTAATGAATGTTATTTCTGAATGTTATTTGTAATTGAATGTTATTGTGTTATATATTGGATGGTTGAATTAGTGTGTTGATTGAGCTATAGTTGTTCAAATTTCACTAGTTTATCCTTTTGTTTATGTTGTGTTGTGATTTTATTCTTCTTGTGATGATAGTATATTATACATTAGTAGAGGATGATGCAAGTGGAAGAGATGCGCAATAATGAAACAATTTAGGGTTGAATAATAGTAGTTGTAGCTTAGGTATATAAATTATGTATTTATAAATTTTCTAATTTATGAATTATATATATATATATATATATATATAAGTTTTAAATTATGATTTATTATGTAGTGTAGGACAGTAAATACATACTTGTATGTCTAATTATGTTTAATACTTAATTTATAATAGTTTTAGTGATCTTAATTTAATTGGGATGGATGTTAAAGAAAGGATGTATTCTAATACTTTTAATATTATTATAACACATTTAAGAGAAATTAAAACTCTTGGAAACACTAAATACAACCTCAATTAAATTCGATTTTTACTGTAGTGAATAATATTCATCATAATAAATTTTATTATCATATCATATATCATATATTTGTCATGATAATATCTTATTATCATACCTTTTTGTTTATAATTTTTTCACTAAAAAGAAAATTAAGCCATGTTACCTATTATAAATTTCAGTTTTCAATTAATATTTATATGTCAATGTATTGTTAAATTTTCTATCGTAATTATTTTGTTTCTTTCTCCATATTAGGTTAATTAAGTCTATAGTTAAAAAATAATAATATTGTATTAATAGTGATATTACCCCATAATATCAAATCACAAACCGCTGTCAATAATAAAGTTATTAAATTTTATGATCACTATATTAAAATTCATATTAATAGTGATTTATTGTTGAATGGTTAAATTTTGAGAATTAATTGTAATATTTGTATTACAATTGTTTAATTTTAATTTTTAAAATTTCAATTTGTTCAATAGACTCTTCTTAATGTTACAAATGTGTGACTTCAGAATTTAGTGTGCTGATTTGGTCCTAAAACACGAAACAAACGATTTTAATCTTTTTGTCAAGTGAAACATGGTAAAATAAAATATACTTTGGTGTAATTAAAGAATAGTATGGCTGTGCTATTTCAAAACTCAATGAAAAAACTTAAAACATCAAAAACTGAAATCTCAGATTTATGATATTCAGAGAATTTAATTAACATGATTAAAGTTTGCGAAACTGAAATTATATAATATTTGAAAATTTAAACACTTTTAATAATTAAAAAGTTTAAAGGCTAAAATAAATGTCCAAAATAAAAGAGGCTAAATTAGACATAAGTCAAAATATTATGAGGCCAAAACAATACTTACTTCAACAAGATCACGTAGGGCCGATAATGCATCTGCTTGGATAAAGTCAATTTTGTCCTCCACTCCTGCCTTCTGGATGAAGGGTAATCCAGTCTCGTATGCTTCTCTATCCACATCAATTGCTATTATCTGCAACATTCATATTATTTCTTCACAATTTATTCCTTATTTTATATTCCATATATTCATGAAAAAAAAAAATCCCTGCACATGTCTCTTGATAAAATAATACAATTTTTGTAGATGACCATAAATAGTAAATATGAACATGTTGATTATTCACTTAGTAATAGCGGAAAATATACATTTTATAATATTTTGTAAGTAGTTTTCATTTATTATTAATAATTTTTATTTAGATAGATTTTTAAAATCAAATCACAGAAATAAAGTTGTCAAAAATATTAATATTTAAAGAATTATTTAAAATTATGTTTTACAGAGTTATACTTCTTATTTAGAGTATTATTTTTTATAATTTTTAATATATAATTTATTTTTCAAAAAAAAAACTAGATTTAGTTATACTAATATTATTTTAAGAAAATTCATTTAATTGTATCTTAAAATTTATTTTTTACTTAAATTTATAATTTAAAACATTTGACTTGAGTTTTTTAAGAGGAAAAAAAATCCACAAATATCATAATACACGGAGGTATAAAAGTACTTATAAATATTACTTATGGAGATGGCTGAGTAATGGAGCGAGAACAACGGCAAAATTACTTTTTAATAAAAAGGGTAAAAAATATGTAGGTATTTAGTCTCTCTATTAACATAAATAACTCGATATGATTACTTTCTTATGGTATATTAATATATATATTAATGTCAATTTTTACTGTAGTAAATACATATAATAAATACTAAATATAATATATATATATATATATATATATATATATATATATATATATTAAAATATCTTAATTATTATTAATGATATTCAAACAAATTAAAGTAACAAAATTAATATTTTTATATTAAAAATTTTGTCATTTGATTTTATGGTCAATGAAATTAAGTGACCATTATTTTCATCTTTTCATTTTTAATTTGTTGATCAACTTGTGTCTTTTTTTTTCAACTTTCACTTAACTTGTGCTTAAAAGAACAAGAAGTGAGTTGACCAAAGAATTGAAGAAGACAAAGAGAGAAAGAACAAGTTGATTCATGAATTAAAGACAAATAACAAAGCTAACGATGATATGATCCCATTAAAAAAAAACAAGATACTTAATAAAAATAAAATAAAAATATTTTAATCACTGAATGAAACAAATTATTATAATAAAAACTCATTTAAAAATATCAAAATTTATGAACTACTTAAAACTTAATTAAATTATATATATAATGAGATGTAAATTATTTTAAAACAATGTAGTATTTCTAGGAATATTAACTCAATTTCCAGTGACATTACAAAAAAATTTAAATCTAAATAAAAAAAAAATAGTATATTATACCTTTGCATGAGGAGGAAGAGCTAGAGCCGTAGAAAGGAGCGAGTAACCCGTGAAAACTCCAATTTCTAGTGTTTTCTGAGCCTTCATGATTTTTAGAAGAACAGATAGGAATTGCGCTTCATCCACAGCCACACTCATCAAACTCTTGAAACCATATTTCTGCACTGTTGTCTCTCGGAGTTGCTTCAACTGCTCATGCTCTTTGGGATATGCACTCGTCTCAAGGATATACTGTTTATAAAACAATTTCAAGTTAATTAATTGATTTCGTGAATAACGATAATAATTTGAAGCATGAAAATGGGTAAATTTAATTACCTGTGCAAGTGCTGGACTTTTCAGGATCTTGCTCTTGGGTGCTGATAAGTCATCCATGGACAGGCTCTAGGTGATGAATCATGAACTTCTCAACAAAACATCTTTTTGAGCGTATTTTATTAATAAAAATAGATATCAATTAAATATTGTTTTGTTCATCCATCAAATCAAACCTATTAATCATTTAAGAAGTGAGAAAAAAATAATTTATCAACCTCTTTAATTAACCAATACTCTTTTTTAAGAGAAAGTCAACGGAATCATCAAATTTATATATGTATAACTCTATTAATAATATTAAACCTACCTACGTGGGGAATAAAATAGTTGTATTATAAATGTGTCTATAATTGTTTTCTATAATTTCTTGTGACTTCTTCTTTATTATAAGGAAAGAAATTAGCTGTATCGAGGAATTCAACTGTGTAATGGGGCATCGGATAAGAATAGCACGAAATGTATATGTATGCTAAAATAATGTTTTCTTCTTCCTTTTATCTTAAGTTAGTCGTAGGCTTATGTGGACAAGATTCTTTCTACACACAATTTTTTTAAATCAAAATTAATTTATGTATTAATTATTTAATACATTTTTTTTATAATTTCTAATGTTTACATTTAATTTTTTACAATTTAATTTTAACAAAAAAAAAAACTTATTTATTTATGTTACTCAGAAAGTGAATAAAATGAATTGTTCAAAATGTCAACTCATATTAATGCACCATAATTGTACATGAATAATTTTTTTAATAGAAATTGTATTTTTCTCTCTCTTGTGTATCTCATAAGTAATATAATTCTATTATAAAATTTATGAATATACATTGAGTTGTTATTGAGTTGTTAGTAGTTATCTAGTTAGTAGTTATCTGGTTAGTTGTTATTTATGATTGATTGCTATTGATTGTTATTAATATTATCATTAGTATTGTAATCATTGAATTGTATTCTTTGGTTGATTTTTATATTTATAAATAGGGACTTCTCCTAATAATAATGACACACATAAAATCAGTCTTTACTATCTATTTTCTTTCTCTTCTTTATTTTTTAACAAATTCTCTTTTATCTTTCTTAATTTATATAATGTTTTGAAGACTTTTCTCCCTCTCTATTAATATACTAGTGCAAACACTTCCACACCTATGTTTATGTAATTTTAAATATTTTGTTATTGTAATTTTTTAAATTCAGTTAATTTAATTTATAAATAATAAATTAGATGCTAAAAAATGTTTAAAAATAATGAATAATTAATGAAATTATTAGGAAAAAGATCTAAATTTTGGAGTTACAAAGTTATGAGTACATAAAATAAAGAAAGTAGGTTAATATTTTTAAATAAAGAATTCTCTATTAAATGTAGGCTAATAGGTAACAAAATTATAAGGGTGAAAAAATGTGAGTTATGGAAATATTATAAAAAAAAAATATAAATAATTTTGAGTGAAATTTTTAATCTAAATTTGAAAGCACAACAAATAACAAATAACAAAGTATTATCAAATATAATATAAATAATTTTTAGTAAAAAATTTAATCCAAATTTGAAAGTACAACAAACTCTTCAAAATATTATCAAATAAAATACAAATCATTTTTAGTAAAATTTTTAATCCAAATTAAAAAAAAAAATCAACGGAATAAATGGACAAAATCAGAGTAAAATTGGAACATGTGACAATTGACCTTGACAAATAAGTTAATAATTATATTATTAGATAAAATAGGAAAAGTGAAAATGTGTATCAAAGAGGTGTATCCTCTTTACATATAAATATAGATAATAATTATTAAAATAATAATAAAAATATAATATTGATAATAATGAAAATTATTTTAATTAATGCATACACTTTTTTCTTTTAAAAATTATCCATCGTAATTTTTTATATAAAAAATTATTATTTACATAACTACATACACTATCATCGTCTATTTGTTTGAATCTTTATGAAAAAATTATGTTTTTATTATATTTTTTTGCAAAAGACAAATATGGTCTAGTTATAATAAGATAAATATTTTCCAATCAATCTTCTATACCTTTCTAGTTTAGATCAGTCCACTAATTTACAATTAACCATACTCTTTAAGGTTGTTAAGAGCATATTTTCTTTGAGAGATTGTGTCTTCTTCCTTTTATTGGGCTAATCTTATGTCATACAAATATTTTAGATTTTTAAGATCCTTAGTCTAAAAATGATGGCATAAATGTTCCTTTAACTAACATTTCAAAATGTTGGTGAGGTTTTCTGACTCCATTATGGTCATACTTTTTGTTGCCAAGTCCTGTTCAAGGATTTCAAAATTTTTATATTTAACTCATCATATCAAAGTTTTACCTAGACTCACAAGATGATTGATGATTTGAGTGTATTGTTCTTGCACATCATAGATATTTTCTCCTTGAAGCATCCAAAAAATCTAATATTCTTGAATTAGAGTATTTTCCCTATCTCTTTTTACATCGCATGTGCCTTCATGAGTAACTTCAAGTACATCCCACATTTCTTTGGCACTTCTACAAACAAATATCCTTTAAAACTCGTCAAGGGTTAAGGCAGAGGAAATAATATTTCTAGCTCTTACATAATATTGAGCCTTTCTATTTTCTTCAGTTGTCCACTATGAAAAAGGTTTAGGTTCTTTTACATTGTTAGCATTTATCATAGGAATATATGGACCACTAACAACAACATTCCAAACACCTCTACCTATAAACTCAAGAAATATTTGCATTCTTACTTTCCAAAAAGGATAATTTTCACCAACAAACAAAGGTGGTCTATTGATAGAAGCATTATCAACTAAGGTTTGATTTTGTCCAACCATTATTAGATCTAGTTTTGAAAAACTATCAAAATCTAGTTATGATGACAATTGTTAGAATAAAATAGGAAGTTGGATAAAACCAAGAGGAGGTGAATTGGTTTGAAGTTAAAGTTTCAACTTTTAAAACTTTTAAGCTATTCAAAACTCTCTTTTAATAAATCTTAAGTTTAAAACAATTTGTAATAATAAATATCAAAGTAATAATCTTTTGGAAAGTTTGTAAAAATTATTCTTTCTCAAAAGTAGCGGAAGAAAGATAATAAGGAATAGAGAAAGTCACACTCGGAAATTTTATACTGGTTCAAATCAAAATACATTCTACATACAATTGCAATCACTTCAAACAAAATAACTACTAATTATTATCTTGAATTTGATATTACAACCACTAATCACAAGTGAAACATGAAAAATCATACTCAAGATAAAAACACACCTTCTCTGCAAAAAAACTCACAAAGAATGATAAACCACCTACTCTTGAAACCACAACATATGATCACAAGGGATTAAAATCACCTTCCTTGAAATACCACAAGGAATGAAGCCACACCTCTCTTGAAAACCACAAAAAGATGAAGAACATTTCCTTTAACAAACAAGAAGGATGAACCCATATTCAAAACCCTAGCAGTAACAACACCTTATCACTCAAGAACACTCTTGATGAAACTTAAAAGTCATTCTTTCAAAACTAGTTGATGGCTTCTTCTTGTCTCCATTGAAGCTTACATGAAGAATGGAAGCTCCATGGATGGTGTTGGATGTGGAAGCATGAAGGAAAGAAGCTTAAGGTGTTCGGTGTGGTTTAGGTGAAAGGATTCTTAAGAAAGGTGAGGCTAACTCGTAAGGAAGAAGACTAGAGTAAACTAGAGAAGAGTTTACTCTAAGGTGAGCTCAAAAGAGATTTGTGCACAAATTTGGGCAACACTTCATTACTCAATTTCAAGCTCCAAAAATACATATCGTAAGCCTTCTATTTATAGGCTAAAATGAGACCAAGGAGTCTCCAAAAAGTGGAGGGGAAAAGGAGTTTAGAAAGTTGAATTTTGGAGCCAAAAAGAAGCATGTGGGAGGTGTGACTTGGCACCTAAGCAAGTCACACTTGAGAAGATGCTCTCTAGGCTTCTCTAGAGTAGATGCTCTACTGTCAGCCCATTTAGCCCAATTCCCCTTTTTGGTCCAAAATTACTTTTAAAGCCCAATTTCCTCTAAGGCCCAATACATGGCCCAAAGAAAACCCTATTCTACTGGTCCCAAAATACAAAGCCCAAAAGTTAAATTCTAATATAATATTTAAACAATGTTGGCCCAAAAGATAAGAGCTTGGACCCTCTCAGTAGTTGAGGACCACTCTTCTTGTCTGCATTTGGCCAAGGCTGGGGCATTTGTCATCATCCCCTCCTTCTTGCGAAGGATATGTCCTCAGATCTACATGTTTCTTCATGACATCAGCCTTTATTATTGGTCTTCTTGTGTCTTCCTCCTCCAGGATCAAAGACCATCCTGCAACAAACACTAAACAACAAAATGAATATTAAATTGATAAACATCCAAAGAATATGACTGCCAATGTTCATACACCTTGCATCAAATGAATGATAAAGGTATTTGGTTTTAGGAGCATTTTGATTTTGCTTCTTATTTTCCTTATGTTGAATTCATATAATTTTGAAAATATTTCCCTTTTCAACACAAGGTTTGTTTTGGTCTTGCTTTTCTTCTTTAGAGGAAGAAGTAAGCATAACCTTATTTTCACACAAGTCTTTGCCCCTTAGAATGATAACTTTTTTTGCTAGGACACTCAAAAGTCTTGTGTTTTCTACCTAAACAGTTGGAACTTGTTTCACTAATATGTATGTAGGTAGAATTTTCTTTTTCTTTATTTATTTTATTTTTCATTTGCATTTGATCTTCTACCATTTGAGATGGTGATAGAGGATACAAGATAAACTTTTTATCCTTGTTTCACTACAACAGTTGCAGCATGAACCACTATCAACAATGAGAGAACAAGTGTTTTCTAAATTTTACATCAAAGATATTCTCTCTTTGTGTTGGCTCTTTTGGAATGGGTTGGTTGCTAAGAAGGTCTCATTCACAAGGATAGGCAATTTCCTTAGACTCATCATTATACTCCTTACTAGAAGTCTCACTCTCACTTTCTTGCTCATCTTGGCGACTATAGTGGTCAACACCCCTTAAGATTATGGTCTTTTGGTGGGGCATTAAGATGCAACATGACCTCTACCAAGACACTTGAAACATTTGATTTCACTAGTGTGAATGTGTGTAGATGTGCCTTCCCTTGGTTTCTCCTTTTCCTTGAAACTTTTGGAGGGTTCCTCTTTGACATGCTTACCCTCCCTCTTGAATTCTTTCTTGGTATAAGAGTTAGAGTAGTCATTTCAAAAAAAAATTCCTTAGAATTTGTTGCTCTACCTTTATGCAAAGTTGAACCAAGTCATTTAAGTCTTGGTAGGGCAACAATTCTAGTCTATCTCTTATCTCAAGACTTAAGCCACTAAGAAACCTTGCAATGGTGGTATCCTCAGACTCCCTAATCCAAGCCCTCATCATATATAACTCCATCTTTTGTCTATATTCTTCCACTTTCATTTTATTTTGATGGAGTCTTTGGAGCTTATCCATTAGCTCTGTATGATAGTAGGAGGGAATATGTCTTCTCCTAAGGGCTCCTTTGAGGGCATTCCAATATTTGACCATGAGACTTTGATTGATTCTCCTATCTCTTTTGAGGGCAGCCCACCAATACATAGCATTGCCCTGGAAGCTAAGGGTACTTTCCTTTTCTCACTTATTTGATGACAAGCAAAAGAGTTGCTCAACCTTCATTTTCCAATCAAGATAAGCTTCAACATCATCTTTCCTATAAAAGTGAGGGAGGTCTATTCTAATGGCTCTTGGTTCCCTAGGCTCTCTTCTTAGAGAAGGAGGAGGAGGTTGATAGAAGTTGTCAACTAGTCTACTATCTTTTTCTTCATAATGTGTGACTAGTGTTGGAGTGTGGGAGTACAAGTGTTGACTCCTATTACTCATCCTCTCATGCAACCTTTTCATATTTCTTGTTCCCCTCCTCTCTCCATCTAAAATTTGATGAAATCTATCTCTTTCTTCTTCTTTTTTCCTTTCCCTTGCAATTGTTTCATCTTCCTTCCAACGTAGTAGTGCTCTCAAATCAAAGGCAATTTGTTTCAAACTTATTTCTTCTTCATTTGAAGCACCCATACATTGAGAATGAGGTTGAGACATTTTTTTTTTTTTGAGATTTTAGAAGACTTTGGTCTTTTAAAGAAAATTTTAGAGAAGAAGTAGATAGCAAAAGCTTTTAGTTCTCCTCCAGGAAAGAGAGGTGAATCACTTAGATTGCTTACATATGAAGCCTTTCCTAGCCAAGGGAACTTGAAACTTTTGTACAAAACTTTTTAAATGAAATTAATTCAAAGACTAAGTTGACACACATTAAACTATCAAACAAGAAAATTAAAAACAAGAAAGATTAGAAGCTATATGCGGCCTAAGTTTTGGTAGAAGTAGAAGGCACTTGGAACCTTCAAACTTCACCACTAAAAGCGCTTCACTAATGTATAAAAGATGTTCTAGTTAGGAGATGTGATTGAGTACCTAAGACTCCCCCAAGACACCTAATTAGGCCATGAACACAATAAGGAAAGCATTACAATTTTACAAATCAATTTGAATATAATCAAAGTGCACAAAATGTAAAAGGTCTTCTTGGCTTGGTCCTCACAAGTGTTTCACTCTTGCACTTCCTCTTGATCTCACCAAAGAGGATTCTCTTTCGAGACTAGGTACTCTACCTCCTAGGATGCAACCTTAGGAAAGTTAGATCACCTCCAAAATGAAGTATGCACCAAATATAGAAACCAAACCAAAAGAGGTCAAGAAATAAAGCAAGAAAAGCACAAAATTATAATTGCTAAACTAAAAGTGAATAATGCCATGACAAACTCAAAGGATTACCAAAGAAATGACAAACTAGAAATAAGGTAAAGAAACAAGATAAGCACTCAAATGAATTACCTAATGAATGGCACTAGAATGGATGAAAAACAACCAAAATAAGCTAGAAAACTGCACTGAAATTTGATTTTTCACTCACTACCAGTCCAAAACTATGAATTCAAGTCTCTGCTTCAACTATTTTTCATTTTTTTCAATTCTCAACATTTTTTAATGATATTTTTTTCTCTTTTTCGTCTATGTCTTAGCTAAAAGAGGCAAAAATCAGATTTGGATTTGCACCGGCCAATGTTTTATGATAAATCAAATACAGATAGTGTGCAGTCAGACAGAAATTGGAAGTAGTAAATGCAAGAAAATAATGCTCTCAAACTCAAGTGATGGTAGTGATTCTAGTGTACTTCTTTTGTCACTTTCTTTTGGTATTTTCTTTTGATTCTTTTTTTTTTTTGCACATGATTGTATTCTTTTTGTGCTATTTTTCTTTCTTTTTATAACTCTTACAACAACTAGTTTCCACACAAATCAGAATCACCACCACACTATGCTTGATTATTTGCATTTTAATGGAAACAAAAAGCACAAAGGAGAAGGAAACCTAAAGGAATCAAAAGAAGATCATGAAACACAATGGAAATTGATTCTAAGACATTGCTAAGATCTAAATAACAATCTAAACTCAAAAACAAAAATTAAAAAAGCACCAAAGCACAATTAATTGAAAGGAAATTTAGTGTGGTTTATGGTGATGTTAAGCAAGCACAAGGAAAGTTCCCACTTAACATTAAGATACCTAAGGTTATATAGATGTGAAGGTTGCATGAAGAATGGAGGCTCCATTGATGGTGTTGGATGCGGAAGCATGAAGGAAAGAAGCTTAAGGTGTTTGGTTTGGTGTAGGTGAAAGGATTATTAAGAGAGGTGAGACCAACTCCTAAGGAAGAAGACTAGAGTAAACTAGAGAAGAGTTTACTCTAAGGTGAGCTCAAAAGAGATTTGTGCACAAATTTGGGCATCACTTCATTACTCAATTTCAAGCTCCAAAAATACATCTCTTAAGCCTTCTATTTATAGGCTAAAATGAGACCAAGGAGTCTCCAAAAAGTGGAGGAAAAAAGGAGTTTAAAAAGTTAAATTTTGGAGCCAAAAAGGAGCATGTGGGAGGTGTGACTTGCCACCTAAGCAAGTCACACTTGTCTTACCATGGGAAGCTAACTCTCATCCTTGGAGAGCAAGTTTGAGAAGCTTCTAGGCTTCTCTAGAGTAGATGCACCACTCTTGGCCCATTTAGCACAATTCCCCTTTTTGGTCCAAAATTACTTTTAAAGCCAATTTCCTCTAAGACCCAATACATGGCCTAAAGAAAACCTTATTCTATTGGGCCCAAAATACAAAGCCTAAAAGTTAAATTCTAATATAATATTTAAACAATGTTGACCCAAAAGATAAGAGATTGGGCCCTCTCAACAGTTGAAGAACACTCTTCTTGTTTGCATTTGGCCAAGACTGGGGCGTTTGTCATCACTAGTTTAACCAAAGCTTGTCAAAAACCTAATTTTTGCAATCTTACTTTTGTGTTTTGAAAACATGCTCTATTCAATTTATAGTAAAAAAAATGCACTTTGGCCCATTTATGGAAAAACCCATTTCAAAAATAGGTTAGCATAATCGATTATTACTTATAATAATTGACTATTACAGAAAGTTTTAGGTTCAGAAAACAATTTTCCTTTGTGATAATTGATTATTGACAAGGATAAATGATTCTAGTGTGACATCATTTTTTACAAGAATTTCAATAGTCATCAGGGTATTAATAAGGTATATGTGTTGTAGTTGTCTTCCACTCATTATTTAAACTCTCTCTTGCACTTATTTAATACATAAATCATATTTCCAAATAGAGATGTCAAAATAGATTTCAACCCCTGAGTCAACCCGGCTCACCACGAGTTCGAGCTAGGTTAGGTTAAGAAAAATTCAGTTTTTTCAAAAGTGGGTTGAATTCAACCCGACTCACTTAACTCACGGGTTCGAGCCGGATTGAGGGTGGGTTGACTCACTTAACCCATCAACATTTTTTTACAATTTTTTTAAATTTTTTTTAATAATTATTTACTACTACTAATTATATATGTTTACAATTTCATATTTTTAAATGTTAGAATGTTGCTCAATAATATTTGAATACTTTGAATGTTTAATTAATTTGATTGTCAAGTTATATACGTTGATACTTTAATCTTTAACTATAATCTTTATAGTAAATTACTCAAGCAACGGTCTTATAAACAATCTTTTCTAAATTAACATGACAAAAATGTGTACTTTTTATATTTATATTTTGTTGAATAGCATGACAAAAAATGTGTAATATTAGTCATGTTTTCTTGGACTATATGGACACTTTCTTGGAAACAATTCATCATATATTGGTGGTGAGCATGATGAAAACATTGGTTCTTGATTTTACTATGATTGTCATCTCATGGGTTGCTTAAAAAATTATTTAAATATTTGGATACTTAAAAATAAATACATAATGTGGGTTGGTGAGCCAACCCACTTAACCCACTAACCTGTGGTGGATTGAACCGGGTTGCAAAAATTTTTGGCTCACCAAAAAGTGAGTTGTGTTGGGTTCACTCATTTTCAACCCAACTCGTGGTGAACCAACTTGTGTGAATTAAATTGGCTCACTTTGACATGTCTATTTTCAAAACTCCAACATAATTTTCTACATACAGCTCATAGATACAATAAGTAGTAGTTCTAACACAACTATTTTCTAACCAGATTTAATACTAATTCCAACAATAATTTTCATTTTTAAAACTTGTATTGATATAATTATTCAAAATTATTCATTATTAAATTCGGTGTAAAACTTACTTAATAATTAAAGCTTTTCATTCACAAAATAATCTTAAAAATATATCATTTTTAGTCTTAAACTTATTTAATAATTAAAATTTTCATTTTTAAAACAATTTCAAAAATAATTTACTATCATGTTACATATCAGTTGATTATTTTATATTTATTAATTGTAACATAAATATTATTTAATTTTTAAAATCTACCTCTCTTAATTACCGTAGAAAATTCAAAACATAAACATCAATATGAATTATTTGCCTACTAATTAAAATTGTTATCCATATAATAATCTTAAAAATTAATAATTATATGTTAACTATCATGCATGTTTGATAAATAATTTTTTATCTCTAGAATATTTAAAATTATTTATTATTAAGTTCAGTCTCAAACTTACTTCCTAATTAAAACCTTTCCATCACATACTAATCTTGAAAATATCGTTGAGTTTTAAAAACTTGTTCAATTATTAAAAACTTTCACTCTTACAATAATCTTAAAAATTATTGATTATCATGTTAAATATAATATTATTGTTTTATATTTATTAATTATAACATAAATACTATATAACTCAAATCTACCTCTCATTACAGAAAACTGAAAAGATAAAAATAATGTGTATTCTTTCCTTCCAATACTATTTTATTTTGATTTAGCATTTTTTCCAAAGCTTAATGTAATGTAATATTTACATTATCTATATAACTCTTTTTCCACCTTATAATATACTGAATTACTCATCTATCACAAATTTATGAACATAAACCAAGTTATCAAATTATAAATATTAATTTTTCTGTAACACATTCATCTTTCACATATGAGTAAAATAATAAATAATATAATAATATTCAAATAATTATTTTTAATTCAGTTTGGATTGATTTCAAAATGTCAATCCACAAATGAACCACTCCCATCTAGGAAAGGAATATCCAAATGATCGAAAAAGAATTTGATTTTAAAAAAAAAATCAATTATTACGTCCTAGAAAAGAAAATCCAAATTGATATAAAAAAGTTCAATTTTAATCAATTATCAATGTTAAAGATCAATTTTCAGATTTTTTTTTTAATCAATTTGATTCTAAACACTCCTAAATGTGTGTATACCTTATTTAAATTGCATCAATAGACTTCTAAGTGGAAAATTTGTAACCAAATTATAAAAGTAAATGAATTTATGAATTTTAGGATTAGCTAAAGTTCTTTAGCATGAATGGCGATCAACAAAATAAATGAGTGAACAGATAGAATGACAAAGAGAACATCGAAATCCCCCTCTCCCGTATCTTCCCCCCTTCTGAGAATATCTTCTGTTGCACCAGTAAAAGGCCCATTTTCAATCGAAAATATCCAAAATATTTTCAACATTTTCGTACGAGGAAGTGGGTGATATTCATGAACATCAAGCCCCAAGTGAGATGAGACAAATGTCCACCAAATTAGAAGCTCAGACCAAAACAAATTACAGAATAAAACTTAAACAAAAATCTCAATTTCAAAATGCTCAGTTAAGTGGAAGTATTAATGATGTTCCTCCTTTCAGGGATTGTCACTGTAACTGAAGAATGTACAAGATTAAACACCAAAGCTCCAGAAATCATTTCCTCAGCAACCAATCTGGGATTTTTAACCTCCGGCTTCTATGAACAGAAAGGCTGACCCCTGGAAGTTTGTGCTTGACCTGTCTCCACAACATACTCACAGCATCTTCTCTTTTAGGAGGGTACTGGAATTCATAATGATGGGAGACGTTTTTTAGTTGCTTCCACATTTCAGTCCATTTCTCTTTTGGAAATTTACGAAGTTGATCGACCATGTAGCCAGGCTGTAATGCCTCTTTGGTAGAGAAGAAAATCGAGAACTGGGAGTAGTCAATCTCATCCTCAAATGGGAGTTCAATTTGATCACTAACAACGACAGGAACACAGTGACTTACAATGGCATCAAAAAGCCGACAAGATGACGGCGTGTCTCCTGCTGGATGCAAACAGAACTTCGATGAACGCATCCCTTTAGATGACTGTTGCATAAGAAGCAGTGGATAAAGGAACAATATAGTTAATGATTTTTGCATGATAAAACAAAACAAATACAATTGTAAAATTGATCTTATAAATCGATAACCACAATTCTATTTTGCAAGTTATCTGAAATATATTTTGCTTTTTCAAAAGAATCCTAGCCTTTGACTTACAATGAAGAAGAAAAGTAGATATAAAATAAACAGTCAACCACAAATATTCCAACTAAAATTAAGCAAAGATCAATTACACAACCATACTGCTTACCAATTTTATATTTTCTTCTGTAGCAACACTTCGCTCATAGTGAACATCATCATAACCAGAAAGTATCTTTGCTAGTTTAACACGGACAATCCCTTCCTGCAAACATCACACACACCAGAAAATCAATATTCATGGAATTTAAAGGAAAAAGCAACACTAAAGTGGGATTGTTTTTAAAGTGAGCAAGTACAGGTTCATCGACCTTTAAATTGTAGTGTTTTATGATCACAATGTGCTTTAAATTAAACCACGGGTCTGGATATGGCCTTACTTGCCCACTTTAAAGACAATCTTACTTTACAGGAACCTTGCCCCATTAAGAAACACATTATTCCTTCAACTAAATCTCAGATAGACATACATCTTTCCTGTAAGTCCTCCCTCGGAAGAAAAGCAGCGTGGAGCGAGACTCATACGGGTCTTGAGGCTCGTCTACTGTAAAAGACTCCACAACATGCACATATGGGGACACTACATCTTTATTCAAATTAGACATGCGCTTAGGGTAGCGACCAAAATCCACAACAACCTGAATAGAATCATTCAACTGATCTCGTAGGAACCTAAAGGCATTGGGGTGTGTGACAGGAAATACATGGTCTCTACCTCCAGACCTCTGCCAGTATTTGGATTCCTTTAAGAATTTCATTAAATCAATCTGAAACCAGAAACAAGCATTGTCCAATATTAACAACAGAGACTTGTAACACAAACTGTGACGCACAGAAACAAGTACAACACCCAATATTTCAAAAAAAGTTACAATGCAGGCATGGCAAGAAACTATGTAACATAAATAATATATATTACATATCAACCATAAAACAACTCAAAAGAGACAATAATCTTAACATATAAACAGTTGGAGCATTCCGCTCTTATGTTGCGCCACTCTTTTGAAGACTCAAATCTACCATTAAGAATAACGCCAAGTGTGCTAGCCTAACAGCATCAACCTGACACATACGGCCTAGCTTTGAGAATCTTTTGGCACTACATCAACCCCAATTTAGACGCATGTATCAGAACTGACACCAAAGTTCATTATGCAGACACAACGGATTTCACGAGATTGACTATTGGAGCTATTTCTCACCCCTCATCACGACCATTGCCTATAGGAGAATAAAATAAATAAATCATATAGTCACATTTTCCAAATTTACACTCTAATTCTCCTCCTGCAAGTAAAATTCTCAGACAATAAAAACGTTCATTCGGATATTCATCATTCCTAGACTAGTTCTGAACACTAATTCATCAAATTCTTATAATTTTCAGCACTAATGTCGTTTGACAAATATCATGTACAGTGAATCTTCAAGTCATCATATTAATCGCATTATGAAAAAAGGAGAGCAATTCACATCACATTGCATTTCAGCGATTCACAAATCAACTACCAAGAAAAGAAAGATGGCGAAGCACCTGCAATTGATGATCCGTCTCCGTGGCGGGGTCCTTCATGGTGTGGCCGTGCGTGTTGAAACTGAGCGAAGAGAAGAACGGCACGAAGAAGGCATTGGCGAGTTCCGGATCCGAAACCCTAACCACTTCTCTGCCCTCGACTTCGTGGAGGAGCGACCCCATCATCCAGTACTCAACGCTGTGCTGCTTCTTCAGCCCCCAATTGGCGGGCCACGATGGCCAGTTGTCCACGGTGACGGGTGTCTCCGCCGTATTGCGGCGGTCAATCATGCCAATGTTGAAGCGGCGAGGGAGATCGTACATGAAGACCCGAAGAGATGAATCAGGTGCACATGGAGCGGGTGCAGACGTGGATAACTTTAAGTGAGGGAAGAAATAAGATCGAACATCGACGTTGCCTATGAAAATTGAGTACGAAAGAAGGAGGATAATCACGAAAATGAATGTAAGAAGCAACTTTCTATACATTGTACTTCTCTCTTTTCTTCTCGTTTTATTTATTTTTTCATATGCTTTCGGATCTTATGCTATCTTCTTCTGCTTCTGTTACTTGCTCTGTTTCTTTTTCTGCTATCAGTTGCACACTTCATCTTCAATGTGTTTCAGACAATTGTGGAGACCACAAAGATGCATCTCTTCCGGAGTGAGCTTATGTGGTTTCGATCATTTTCCTCAATATTGTTGGGATGCGAATAAATGGTAATTACCGTTTTATAAAACGTAAATAATTTCTAATATTTAACTATAATTATTATACTTTTCTTCTTTAAGAAACTAAAAAATGTTATATTGATTATTACATAACCTATTTTCTTGTGTAAAACTATAATTATAATCTTCAATTAAAAATTACAGTTATTTGTTATAAATTTACATGGTTCAGTAAAATCGAAACAATAGTGTTCATTAAATCACAATCCCCAAAATGAAATCTGAGTCAATCAGATCTAAATAAACTGAGTTAACTTTTCGGTAAATAGATTAAATTTAACTTAGTTTAATTTATTGATTAATTAATAAAAAATGTATAAACACCTTACACTCCAATCCCATATTATTTTATTGAATCAGACTTTTGCTAACCCCACTCAATCTTTGCTTGTAGGCTCTACCCCTCTACTCACAAGCTAATAAGTTAGGTTCTACTCGCAAGCTAATAAGTTAGGTGTATCATATAAGTGATTTCGTACTTAATATCAAATATTATATAAATGATATTGTTATTTATAAAAAAATATTTATATTTATTTTCCATAGACAAGATTAAGTATTATAAAATCAAAATAATTATTTAAATGAATGAATGAGCAACTAGAACTTCTAGAACTTTGAGTGAGGAAGATATTGTCAAATATGCTTTTTAAGAAAGAATATGTAATATAACCTCTAAATATGTTAAACTTAAAAATGAAAATTGATAACATCTGCATAAGGGTTATTAAAATAATTAAACAAATTGTCATGACAGTCAACCATTACGGGAGTTATCATAAAATGATATTTTAAAACTTAAAACTTGGAAATTTTCCTAATTACAGTTATTATAATATTTACCTCTGACGATATAAAAATATTGCATGTGTACTTTCGTGATGTTGTATTCATAAATCACGATCCGATAAATATGATATTTTACGGAAAAAAATATAAGGATTATTTTGACAATTTCTTTTTTTTTATTGAATCAGACTTTTACTAACCCCATTCGATCTTTGCTTGTAGGCTCTACCCGTCTACTAGCAAGGTAATAAGTTAGGTGTATCCATATAAGTGATTTTGTATTTAATATCAAATATTATTAGGGATGGTAATATGGATCTGGTTCGTCGAACCAGTTCGCAGACCTGCGAAAAAAATGCAGACGGATCAGGATAGCGAATCTGTAGACTTGTAGTAGTCCAGTCTGTATAAGCCCGCAGTCTGTACGGCTGACTTACGGTCTGCATGAGCCTACGAGCCAAATGATGTGCGGGACGAGCTAGTGATTGCAGTCCGCATACATTGTGCAGACGGGATGGGTCAGCTCGCAATGTGCGAGTCAGGCTAAACAAGTCGGACCGGTCTGCATTGCCATCCCTAAATATTACTAGTCTCTGACCCGTGCATACGCATAGGTCTTTTTTTCTTTTTGTTTTTTATAAAATAATAATATAATAATTGTTATATTTATTTAAATAAATCTAAAAAATATATATTTAATAATTAAAAACACTAAAATAATATTATTAATAATTATAAATTATAAATTTTTAAAAGATTAAAATTTATTTAATAAAATTATGTAGTACAATAACATTTTTTATAATTAAAAAAAATACTTATAATAATAACAACATTATCAATAATAATAAACATATTTATGCTAAAACTATTAATATAAATATTAATACTAAGACTAATATTAACAATAATAATTTATAACTATATATATAAAAAATACATATTTTTTGTGTCCTCTTTTCATTTTTTAAATTTATCCTCTTAATTATTACTTTTAAAGTGAAATAATTAATCATATAAAAAAATTACTTTTTAATTTTATTATTTTACTAATTTTAATAATTAACTTTTAAATTCATATAATTATTTCGATGTTGAGATAAATCAACAACAAAACAAATGAAGAATGCAAGTAATTGAGATATGTTTTTATAGTAACACTACAAAAAATCATGTATATAACGATGTTTTTAATACGACGGTTAATTAAAACTGTCGCTTTTTGCAGTATAATATTTTAATTTGATAACGGCCATAATGTACATATATAATATGGCGTTTCTAACCACCATCTTTTACATTGTCATATTATTATTTAAAATTGTGTCATTTTGAAATGCCACTTTATGTGAAACATTATTTTTATAATTTTATGAAATTATTTATTGTACCACTTTTGTCATACCCCTTTTTTTTAAAAAAAAAACTTTGTTCCCTCTCTTTTCTGTTTCATTTTCCCACTCAACAATTTAATATTTTCTTTAACTTTCCAAAGTCACTTCACCCTAAATCATTTTCCAAAGTCATTTTCCCTCTCTTCGTTTCGCCTCTTTCTCTAACCCTAATTAAGCTCACTTCACCAAGACAGCCCCTTCTCTATTGCCTCTTCCAGACTCGAGCAACTGCAGCCCCTGTCGAGCCTCCACGTTGTCGGACCTATGGAGCCGCAATCGCTGACGTCGTTGCCCTCATGGCCAGCCAAGGCCAACGTCGGCGACGCTGTTTCGACTTCGCTCTTTCCTTCTCGGTAGTCTCTTCTTCTTGACACCAACAACACCAATCCAACCCCTGAAACATGCGTTCACCTTCTAGCCACCACCAATGACACCGGCACCCGCCGGAGGCCTCACCGGCGACGCCATCGCCCTTCGCTCCGCCACGCGTGAAGCACTACTACTCTAGCGTTAACAATGTCTCCTCCTCTATTTCTCCAGCACGTTCGAGACAGCGCGACTTGCCACCACCGCACCAGCCACAGCGACTGGGTTCGTAATCGTCGCGCAACTACACCCCTCCATTCGAACTCCGACCGCTAAAGCTTCGACTCGTCGGAACTAAGTTTCTTATTCAAGTAAACGTCGATTTACTGTTGTTTTCACTTTTCTTTACAATTTGTAATTTTTTCTGGTTTTAGTTTTTTAGCTTCGTTAATTAATGTTGTAAGGTTCGTATTTGATTGGTAGTTGGGAGAAGGGAAATGGTAAATAGCTTGAAACTGGTCATGTGTTGATAAATAAGGAACCGTCATTTATGAAGTCGTTGTGTGCTTGCATGTTATGGTACGAAACTATCTAATAATGAGTAATTTATTATATCTAATAAAATTTAGAGAGATAAAACTTTTGATATTGAGGAGGACATTATATGATCAATTATTTAGACAAAGACATTTTATTTCTGGATATATGAATTTGATATAGAGACAAATGTATTTAATTTGGTATGGTATGTCAAATGACTCTTGAACATGCACTTCTTGTACAATGAACACTCAAATTTATAATAATAATAATAATAATAATAATAATAATAATTTGATTTACATTCAGGTAATTTGTTTGAATTTATTATTATTATTATTATTATTATTATTGCCATCATGGAGAAATAATTTGATTTACATTCAGGTAATTTGTTTGAATTTGGTGTAGTTTGGTTTAAACAAAAGACAAACGTGTGTGTTAATAGAAATTTTACAAAGGTCCCTTGTTGCTATACTTTGGGCATGAGTTCATGTATTATTATTAGAAACCTATGGTGAAAAGAATTGATTTAAGTTCGGATATTTTTATATTTAGATACGTCGTGTTTACAAAATTTATTATCTCTGATCTTGAGGTGTTCAATTATTTATTGTTGTTATAGAGAGTTGTGCTAGAACCTGCAATGCAGGGACGTGATATGATTGGTCGAGCTAGGACAGGAATTGGGAAAACTCTTGCATTTGGGATACCCATCTTAGACAGGATTATTCAGCTAAATGCTAAGCATGGGTACTTTATATTAGTTATACGTACATTTTACTTGTTTTTCTGTTGGAAGTAGGATTCGGTAATAGTCCTATCTAACAACAAATGAGGCAGTTTAATTATGGTGTAGATATTGTAGTAGGCACCCCTGGTAGAATTATTGATCTTCTCAATAGGAGGGCACTGAATTTGAAGGATGTGAAGTTTGTTGTTCTTGATGAAGCTGATCAGATGCTTCAAGTCGGATTTCAATAAGTTATGGAGAACATCTTGCAAAATTTGTCTCCAAATCGTCAGACTCTTATGTTCTCAACAACTATGCCATCTTGGATAAAGAGTATCACCTGCAATTACCTAAACAATTCCCTTACCATTGACCTCGTAAGTATACACATCTATTTTAGGCACCAGTAAGAAATGTTAATCAACTTTTCAAATGTCATTTATGTTGGAATTATGCCAAGTCAGGCTAATGAATTTTTCAAATTTAATTTCTGTTGGAATTATGTGGAAGCTAGTATGACATGGGCCAAAGAGAGTTTTGAGGAGAAATTGGAAGATACCTAACAAATTTAATCAATGAAATCTTTTGAAGCTTAGGATTTTGTGATCTATGATGAAATAAATTTCAATACATAAGGGTTGGAGTGATTTCTTATAGAACAACTGGTTCTAGAAGGAGGGTTGAATAGAGCCTCAGACTCTTTTCACACAATTCTAGACTAGACCATACAGTAAACATAAATCAAGTACCCAAAATATTTTTTATTGGTTCACCCCAACTCACGAAAAACATTCTCACAGATAATACATTTTAAGCTTACTTGGGAAAACATTAGTGTAAAGAATTTACAAGCACAAATAACACAATGAATACATTAGTAAATTACTTAAACTTATTGTATGGATCTCATAATTTATTTCAATTTCACTTACTCATATATGCTAAATTATTTCTTCATTGCAGGCACCAGATATTGAAAGTGGTGTGCCATCTCCGCATGTGGTGGAAGCAAAACACCTTAGACTTAGGACTTTTAATGTCTTTTTTTCTTAGATGCTTGAATATTTTGGTACTCTTAATGTTGTTTTCTTTTTTTTTCAAATGCTTGAATTGGTACTTTGGTGTAGTTATGTTATATTGACAACGAATCAATTTAGTTTATCAATTTCTATTTAATAGTGCTATAATTTTTTATATATTTTAAATTATTATAGAAAAATAATTTTATCAAATTATGAAAGTATGAGAAATATTAAAAAAGAATAAATAATTAAATATTAAAATTACATCACTTAATACATTTGTTAATGACGTAATTAATCTCAGAATTAAGTGTAATTAATTAAACTGGTGACATTTAAAAATGTCATAATATAATTATAATAGTGTTAGTTTAAAGCGTCGTTCTTCACATTATATTTGTCATTCAGTAAAAATATGACGTCAGTTTTAACTTACGCTTTTTGCCTCTTTAAATCGCCACTTTATACGTTGTATAAAATGACGGTTGTTGCGGCGATTCATCTATAACCACCATATTATATTTTGTGACGGCAAGAATTACGACATTTCAGGAAACTGTCACTCAAGCAAATAACGACAATTAAAAATGACGTAAATTACAAAAATAAACGTCGGTATTTACATGTTTTTTGTAGTGTAAACAAAAATAAAATGTGTGTCTAAGTATAATAATAGTAGTAATAATAATAGTAATAATAATAATAATAATATCACTATAATAATATCACGTAGTGATAAAAATACTAATAACAATAGTAATAACAATATCACTACAATAATATCCCGTGATAATAACAATAATAATAATACAACTATAGTAATATAATAATAATAATTATTATTATTATAAATGCAATATAATTATCCTTATAAAAAATTATTGTTTATTTCTTTTAATTTACAAATTTTAGTAACTACTTTTTGAGTTCAAAGATTTAAAGATAAATTAACAATAAAATAAATAAAAAATATACGTAATTAAGATATGATCCCATATTAAATAAGTTTAAAAGAAGACATTATTTTATCTTAACCATTCTCTTTGTAAGTTTCTAAATTGCAGGAAGCAACAATACTTTAAACATATTTTGATCATCATAAAAAGGGGGAGATTGTTGGGAAAAAGAAGGAAGCCCATTGATTTTGAATGATGATCAAGAAATGAATGATGATCAAGCAAGAATGAAGACAAAATGTTCAAATGTTTAAATGTTATCTTGTAAAATAAAATAAGTGTGTTGTAGAATAGTTTAATTAAACTTAGAATCAACAACATTTCATTCGTCTCTCTAAAGGTTTCTTATTTTTAGAAAAACTACAGTGATAATCGATTATCACTAATGATAATCGATTATCTGTGCAAAACTTTTATTTTTAAAAATCCTACTAGAATAATCGATTATCTCCTGGAATAATCGATTATCCTGTTCAAAATTTGTTTTTCAGAAAACCTACTAGAATAATCGATTATCCTTAGTGATAATCGATTATTCTTGGCAGTTGGAACATGACGTTTCAGTTTTTAACCTAATTTTTGAAAACCCTATTTAAGGAACTGCAGTTCAACTTCGAACATACCTTTTTGAGAAACTAGAGTGCTAAGTGTTGTGACTGCAAAGAGAGTTCTTTGAGTGTTCTCAAAAGAGCTTTGAAAAACCTAGTGTGGGTAGAGCGATAACTTTTCCTGAGAAGGTTTTCTAGAAGATTGAGTGTTGTTGCTGTTGCTAGGAAAGCTAGGTCAGGTTCTCTATATGATTCAGAGAAAGGTGGTTCATCTCTTGTGGCTTCAAGAGAGGTGTTTTCTTTCCCTATTACCTTGTTATCTGATTGTAATCTGATTTTTTGTTAGTGATTGAGTTAATCTCTTTATTTGAAGAGATTAACAACTAGACATAGGATCTTTTGATCTAAACCAGTATAAATAATTGTGTCATTTCCTCCTCTTTATCTCTTTATTTCATCTACTATTGCTTTTAAAGGAATTGAAATTTAATTTAATCGGTAAAATTTCGTAAAAATTTTAAAGTATTAATTGTATTACCTAAAACCAATTCAGCCCCCCTCCCCTTTTGGTTTTTGTCCAAACGCCAAACATTCCGCTACGCGATATCAACAATTGGTATCAAAGCTTGCTTTAATAGTTATTCAAATTTTCAAAAATGATTGGACAAAATCAAACTTTTGCTGAGGGTGCGTCTATCAAGAGACCTCCTCTTTTTATTGGTGAAAATTATCCTTTATGGAGAGTTAGGATGCAAATTTTTCTGGAATCTATTGATAGAGGTATTTGGGATGCAATGTTAGATGGACCATTTGTTCCTGTTAATGTTATAAATGATGTGCAGGAACCAAAGTCATTCTCGCAATGGATTGTAGACGAAAATAGACGAGCTCAGTATGATGTCAAAGGTAGAAATATAATTTCATATACTTTAACCCTTGATGAGTTTTACATGATCTCAGTCTACACCAGTGCACGAGATATGTGGGAAATCTAGCATGTGACTCATGAAGGAACAGACGACGTGAAAAGGGCACGCAAGAACTTCTTAATCCAAGAATATGAAATATTTCGGATGCAACAAGGAGAAACCTTCTATGATATGCAGAAATGATTCACACACATCGTCAATCATCTGATAAGTCTAGGTAAAACTTTTGACCTTGATGAATTAAATATAAAAATTCTTAAATCCTTGAACATGACTTGGTAGCCAAAGGTGACGACCATCACGAAGTCACAAAATCTTGAACCGATGACGATGGTGGCTCTATTTGGAAATCTAAGGGAGCATGAGCTTGAAGTGAGCAGACTAAATGAAGAAGAAGATATTGGAAGAAAGAAGAACATTGCTTTCAAAACTGAAGTGGTTAAAGGCAAAAAGCAATAGGAAGAAGAAAGATTCAGATGACGATGAGAATGTTAGTCTCATGATTAAGAAGTTTAAAAAATTCATGAAGGCCAAAGGTAAAAATCAATTCAAGAACAACAAGAAGGAGAATCAAGGATCATCCTCAAATTTCAAGTGCTAAGGATGTGGAGAGTCTGGACACGTCAAGGCTGATTGCCCAAATTCAAAGAAGAGTGAAGAAAAGAAGGGCAAAAAATTCTTTAAAAAGAAGGCATACATAGCATGGGAAGACAATGCCTCAAGCACATCAAATTCTAGCGATTCTGATAATGAAGAAGCAAATCTCTGTTTGATAGTTATTCATGATGATTCTGACAGTGAGGTAAATTCTACTTGCAATGAAAATAACTATGATGATCTTTATGATGCATTTCAACAATTACTTGTTAAATCTAGTAAATTGGATACTGCTCATAGAAAATTAAAATCTGATTTTAAAGATTTGCAAAATAAATTTGAAATATCTCTTGAAGAAAAAGAAATTTTGAAAAATAAAATTTCAATATTAGAAAACAAAGAAAAAGAAACTGTTGAATGTGCTTCCTGTAAAAGCTACATGTTTGATATATGTATTTTGGAGAAACATCTTGAAGATGCTTTGGAAAATAATAACTATGAAAAATTTGATCTTAAGAAAAATCCAAATAAGATAGAGCATGCTCATAATTATAATAAGAAAAATAAAACTAAAAGAACTCATAGGGTTTGGGTAGAAAAAGGAACTTCTTACACTATGAATGCATATGCATATACTGCTACTTGTTTTTATTGCATGAAAAAGGGTCATACTTGAAATAAATGCAATATTAAACATTTTGGTGTTCCAAATGGGAAGTATCATTGGGTGCTTGTTCATAGGTAGATGTTTTTATTCTAACCCCAAGTACCCAAACAAGTTGTTGGGGACCTAAATGAATTGTTTCCTTATTTTGCAGATGACTTCTAAATCTAGGAAATCAATGTGGTATCTTGACAGTGGTTGTTCAAGGCACATGACTGGAGATAGAAGGAAGTTTAAGAACTTTAAAAGAAAGGAACAAGGATTTATTACATATGGGGATAACAACAAGGGAAAAATACTTGGAACGAGTGATGTTGGTGGAGGAAATACTTTGGAGATCAAGGAAGTACTATTTGTGGAAGGACTAAAGCACAATCTTCTCAACATAAGTGAATTATGTGATAAAGGACTCAAAGTAATCTTTGAAACTAACTACTGCACTATTCATCAAAAGGACTCTAAGGAAGTCGCCTTGAAAGGTATGAGACACAATAACATCTACTTGAATGATCTTGATAATGCATCATCTAGTGATATAACTTGTTCGATTGCTAAAAAAGAAAATCCTTGGTTATGGCATAAATGAACTGCTCATATTCATATGCAACAATTAAACAAACTAATTTCTAAAGAATTAGTAATTGGATTGCCAAAAATAAAGTTTGAAAAAGATAAACTATGTGTTGCATGTCAAAAAGGAAAATAAGTAAAATCATCATTTCATTCAAAAAATGTGATTTCTACATCAAAGCCTTTAGAACTTTTGCATATGGATTTGTTTGGTCCTTCAAGAACAAAAAGCTTTGGGGGAAATTACTATGCTCTTGTTATTGTTCATGATCACTCAAAATATACTTGGACTTTCTTTCTAACACTAAAAAGTGAGGCCTTTAAAGCTTTTAACAAATTTGCAAAAGTGATTCAAAATGAAAAAGATTTGAAAATTAAAGTTTTGAGAAGTGATCATGGTGGGGAATTTCAAAATGAATTGTTTGAAAAATTTTGTGAAGAAAATGGGATTATGCATAATTTTTTTGCACCTAGAACTCCTTAACAAAATGGAGTTGTAGAAAGGAAAAATAGATCCTTAGAGGAATTAGCTCGCACAATGTTGAACGAATATGAAGTGCCTAAATATTTTTGGGATGATGTTGTGAGCACGGCTTGTTATGTATTAAATAGAATGCTCATTAGACCAATTTTGAAAATTACCCCCTATGAATTGTTTAAAGGAAGAAAGCCAAATGTAGCACATTTAAAAATATTTGGATGCAAATGTTTTGTCCTAAACAATGGAAAAGAAAACTTGGGTAAATTTGATTCTAAAGCAGATGAAGCTATTTTCTTAGGATATTCATTAACTAGTAAAGCCTATATAGTTTTTAATAGAAGAACCTTGAATGTAGAAGAATATATGCATGTTGTTTTTGATGAAATTGTGGACCTTGAGGAGAACCCTTTTGAGTCAAATAAAACAAATGCAGGTGATGAAGAATACCTTAAAGAAGCTCTTGATGAGATGTACCTAAATGAGAACCCACTGGTTGAACTTGAAGATCTTGCCAAAAGCTAGAAATCACCTAGAGGATTGTCTCTAGACAATATCATTGGAGATATATCAAAGGGAGTAGTTACTAGAAATATGTCAAATTTTTGTATGACTGTTGCCTTTGTTTCACAGATAAAACCCAAAAATGTAGAAGAAGTTCTTCAAGATGATCAATGGTGCATTGCAATGCAAGAAGAGCTAAATCAATTTGAAAGGAATGAAGTTTGGGAACTCATTCCTAGGGATGAATCACACCAAATCATAGGAACAAAATGGGTGTTCAAAAACAAGCTGGATGAAGATGGAAACATCACTAAGAATAAAGCCAGACTTGTAGCAAAGGGATACATACAAGAAGAAGGTATAAATTATAATGAGACCTATGCTCCAGTTGCAAGGTTAGAAGTTATACAATTACTTCTTGCTTATGCTTCTTTAATGAAATTCAAACTATATCAGATGGATGTTAAAAGTGCCTTTCTAAATGGATTTATTAAAGAAGATGTGTATGTTGAACAACCCCCCGGTTTTGAAGATTATAAATTTCCAAATCATATTTACAAATTGAAGAAAGCATTGTATGGATTAAAACAAGCACCTAGATCTTGGTATGAGCGATTAAGCACATTTTTGTTAGAAAATGACTTTGAAAGAGGAAAAATTGATTTAACTTTGTTTATTAAAAGAGTAGGTGAACATATTTTGCTAGTTCAAATTTATGTAGATGATATAATATTTGGATCTACTGATAATTCTCTATGTAAGGGTTTTGCAAGTATAATACAGGGAGAGTTTGAAATGTCAATGATGGGTGAATTGACATTCTTTTTGGGTCTGCAAATTAAACAAATGGAAAATGGAACTTTCATTTCTCAATCTAAGTATTGTAAAGAAGTACTTAAGAAATTTGGAATGGATACTACTAAGGAAGTAAGTACTCTTATGGGAACCTCTTGTTATTTAGACAAAGACGAATCAGGAATAGAAGTAAATCAGACTATGTTTAGAGGTATGATAGGTTCTTTGTTATATCTTATTGCAAGTAGGCCTGATATAATGCAATATGTATGTGTGTGTGCTCATTTTCAAGCAAATCCAAAAGAATCACATCTTACTGCTGTAAAAAGAATTTTAAAATACTTAAAAGGAACTACTTGTTTTGGACTTTGGTATCCTTCAAGAGCTTCCCCTAGTTTAATAGGTTATTCTGATGCTGATTATGGTGGTTGTAAAATTGATAGGAAGAGTACAAGTGGTACCTGTCATCTTTTAGGATGTTCATTAGTCTCTTGGCACTCCAAGAAACAAGCTTGTGTAGCTTTATCAACCACTAAGATCGAATACATTGTTGCTGGAAATTGTTGTGCCCAAATCCTATGGATGAAACAACAATTAGAGAATTACAGTATTTATCTAAATCATATACCTTTAAAGTGTGACAATATGAGTGCCATAAACTTAACCAAGAATCTCATAATGCATTCTAGGACAAAACACATAAAAATTAGACACCACTTCTTAAGGGATCACATCAATAAAGGAAATTGTGTGATCGAATATGTAGAGATTTAGGAATACTAGAAGTCTCTTGAAAGAGCAACAAACTTAAATTTTTGAAATTTTCGTAAATCAGCGCTCAATAATCGATTATCACTTAGGATAATCGATTATCTTCTCCCTAAATAAGTTCCAAACTCCTGAAATAATTGATTATCAAGCGGGATAATCGATAATCATGACCCTGACCAAAATATTCAAAATCATTTTGGAATAATCGATTATTACTTACAATAATCAAAATAATCGATTATTACTCACAATAATCGATTATATGCTCATAACAATACTTTTTTGGAATTCATATCATGAAACAATAATCGATTATCACTCAGGATAATTGATTATTGCACGACGTTAAGTGAAAAATTTTCAAAAATTAGTCGTTGTAATGGCTAGATTTGCTTTGATTCTCTCATTTTAGCCGTTGGTAGCCTACTCTCTATAAATTGTGAACCACAATTTCAACTATTCACGCAGAAAAGTAAGCTTCTCATCATTTGCCCTTTTTTTTCGAAACCCTAAAGACCCCTTCAGCATTATCTTTTGCTCTCAAAAATCAGTGCCATGGCAGAATCATCTCGTAGAAAGATCCCTACACGTAGATGAACTGCTCCACGTCCAACTCAACCTTCTACCCGATCTGCATCCATTGAAGGTTGGATCTCTGATGAAGAACGAAGGGATGAATTCATTCAAATTTGGAAAAAATAAAGCAATCATCTCTCCCAAGTACATCAATTCTCGAAAATTCACAGTTGCAGGTTTTGGATTTCCTGCTCTCTTTAATTTCCAAGGCATCAGACAATTTGTGGAAATGCAAGGAAAATACTATCTCGATCTTGTACGAGTTTTCTACTACAATGTTAGAATCAGAGATGAAGTTGCTTATTCAAGGGTGAAAGGAGTGGACATTATCATTGGTAATGATATTTGGGAAAGTGTGGCAAAATTTCCCATCAATGATGTTGCTGAATGAATTCTCAATGGGGTTGTTGGCTTCAATCAAATCTTAGCCTATCAATCTTTCTTACGCAACCCGGCACATGATGTTGGCATACGATTATTGGCTGAAGGACTCAAAATGGATGAAAGACTCATCCATTATTTAATTGTCTGGATTTTGTGTCCTAGAGGAACCAATCATGCTCAATGCTCAGAGGCTGACCTTCTCATAATGTATGGGATTCTAAATCGTGTTCCTATAAAGTGGTCTAGTTTAATCCTTGACACTATGCTCAAAGCCAAGAGGTACCTGCAACATCCTCTCCCATATTCTCTCTTAATTTCTAGGATTTGCGAATACAAGGGAGTTGACACCATTGGGGAGCTTTGTCAAAGTAGCATACGTGCAAATGAGATTGTTGAAAGTTCTCTCAAACAGCTAAAGCTTGTTCCTCTTGGTGATACCTATGTCCATAGAGATGACATGCCCAATTATAAAGCTGAAGATGAAGAACTTCCTCCTACTGATCACATAGGATCTTTTGATCTGAACCAGTATAAATAATTGTGTCATTTCCTCTTCTCTATCTCTTTATTTCATCTACTATTGCTTTTAAAGGAATTGAGATTTAATTTAATCGGTAAAATTTCAGAAAAATTTTAAAGTATTAATTTTAGTACCTAAAGCCAATTCACCCCCTTCTTGGTTTTTGTCTAAACGCCAAACATTCCGCTGCGCGATATCAACAATTGGTATCAGAGCTTGCTTTGATAGTTATTCAAATTTTTCAAAAATGGTTGGACAAAATCAAACTTTTGCTAAGGGTGCGTCTATCAACAAACCTTCTCTTTTTACTGGTGAAAATTATCCTTTTCTGGAAAGTTAGGATGCAAATTTTTCTGGAATCTGTTGATAGAGGTATTTGGGATGCAATGTTACATGGACCATTTGTTCCTGTTAATGTTGTAAATGATGTGCAGGAACCAAAGTCATTCTCGCAATGGACTGCAGACGAAAATAGACGAGCTCAGTATAATGTAAAAGCTAGAGATAAATAAACAACACAAAAATAAAAATTGCAAGTAATTGAGATATCCTCTCGTAGTAAACAAAAGTAAAATGTGTGTCTAACTATAATAATAATAATAATAATAATAATAATAATAATAATAATAATAATAATATCACTATAATAATATTCGGTAGTGATAAAAATACTAATAACAATAGCACTAATAATAATATCAATATAACAATATCTCTTAGTGATAATAATAATAAAAACAACAACAAAAACAACAACAACAACAACAATAATAATAGTAATACTAATACCACTATAGTAATATAATACTAATAATTATTAAATGCAATATGACTATCATAATAAACAAAAATATTTTTAGTTGTATTAATTTACTAAATTTAGTAACTACTTTTTAAGTTCAAAGATTTAAAAAAAATCAATAATAAAACAAATAAAAAACGTAAGTAATTGATATGTAATATGATCCCGTATTAAATAAAAGTAAGATGTGTGTTTCACTATACTACTACTAATAATAATGTCGCTACAATAATATCCCGTGATAAAATAATAATAATAATAATAATAATAATACAACAATTATATATATATATATATATATATAAAGATACACATCTAGTGTTCTATTTTATTTTTAAAATTTTATCCTATTAATTATTATTTTTTAAATTTAAATAATTTCTCATTATAAAAAATTGTTTTAAATGTTATTATTTTTTTTTATTTTTGTAATTGAATTCAAATAATGCTCAGATATATCGATAAATAAACAATCAATAAATAAATAATTGCAAGTAATTGAAATAAGATTGATAGTAAATAAGAATGAGTGTTTAATTATCATAATAATACCATTATAAAAATAATATTTCGTATTGATAAAACTAATAATAATAATAATAATAATTATTATTATTATTATTATTATATAATATAATAATAATATTAATAATAATATTTGTAGAAATATAATAATAATAACCATTATAAATACAATATAATTATCATAATAAAAAAATAAATTTTCAGTTTTATTGATTTATTAATTGTAACTATTTTTTGAAGTGAAATATTTAAAGATAAATCAATTACTAAACAAATAAAAAAATGCTATGATCCCGAAATAAATAAAAATAAAATGTGTGTATTTATACTATTATTATTATTATTATTATTATTATTATTATTATTATTATTATTATTATTATTATTATTATTATTATTATCCAGTGATAAAAATAATAATAATAATACAACAATTACATTATCTAAAGAAATACACATATTTAATATTCTTTGTTATTTTTAGAATTTGTTCCTTTTAATTATTATTTTTTAAATATAAGTAATTATTCATGATGACAAATATTATCTTTTCAATTTTATTATTTTATTGATTTTGTAACTGCTTATTTGAATTCAAAAATTATTTATAGAAACAATAATAATATAATAATATTAATAATCATGATATAATAACAATTTATTTTTATTACTATAATTTTAACAACAACAAAAATAATAACAATAATGTAAATTTTAATTGATATAATATCAATAATAATAAAGATTATAATAATAATAATAATAATAATAAAATTTAGTATTGTTATTATTATTTTAATGATTTAAAATATAAAATTAATATAATAATTTTAATAATAATAATAATAAAAACAATAAAAACAAGAATAAATTTGATAATAATAATAATAATAATAATAACAATAATTAATATAATAATACTATCATAATAATTATTATAATTATATTCCTAATAATATAAATAACAATAAAAAATATTATAATAAATAAAAGAATATTTATAATTACTATATTAAATATAATAATATTCACAATAATAATATCAGTAATAATAAAAGTTAATGTGACAAATAAAATAAAATATTATAATAACAATAATAATGAAAATTATGAAAATAATATTAGTATTAACACTTCTAATAATAATAAAACAATATTAATAATAATAATAAAATAATAGAAAAAAATTACAATAATACAAAAAATATTGAAATAATAAAAATTTTAATAATAATAATATTAATGATAATATTATAATGAAAATATTAATAATAATTACAATAATATTAATGATAATAATAATAATATTATTAATGTAGTAATTATAATAAAAATAATAACATTAATAATAATAATACAAATAAAAATTATAATAGGTATAATATTTATTATTATTACAATAATTATTATATTCGTAATAACAATAATAATAAAAAATAATAAGAATAATCTAATAATAATATTAATAATAATAAGAAGAATAATCTAATAATAATAATAATAATAATCTAATAATAGTATTAATAATAATAATAATAATAATAATAATAATAATATAATCATAGTGGTATTAATAGTGGCATTTTCATATATAGTGGATGGTAGGAAGGGTATTTGTAAATGCCATTTTTATATATTCAGAAAAGTAGGAAGAAATTTTAGTAAATTAAGTAGTATTGGGATGCAAAATGACCAAATAACTAAAAGTAATATATATGTGTTATTAAGTAATGTTTACATAATACGAGTAGCCCGTGAGACGATTTATGAAATTTTGTTCAGAAAACACAAATATGGCAGAATTCACAAGGCATGCATTCAGTTTCATACATTTCATTGCAATTTAAACAATACTCAATATAGAATAACGATTATAGCTCTCCTAACCTGATTTCCTAAGCTTACAGTGATAATATCAATTATACCCTTTACGATATAATTATTTATTAAATTTTTTAAAATTAATGGTTATTTTTACCTATTTTCTATAAAACTATTTTTCTTTTGTTATTTTTTTTTATTCATCAACAATTAATTTCTCTATTCATTTCACTTTATTTTTAATAAATATAAATTTATTTTATATATTAACTTAATTACACTATTATCACCTATTAACATATTATCATTCATATAAATTATATTTTATAGGGTTAAATATGTTTTTGGTCCCTCAAGTTTGAGCGAAATTTGGGTTTAGTCCCTCATCAAAACTTTTGACCAATTTAGTCCTTCATCTTCCAAAATGCGTGAATTTAGTCCTTTTAACTAAATTTTGTTAAGTTTATCTGACATTTCAAGCGCATTTCATGATAGTATTTAAATTATTTATACTGTTTGACACATTTTTGCTTCAATGTTAACTTAAATACTATCATGAAATGCGCTTGAAATGTGAGATAAACTTAACAAAATTTGGTTAAAAGGACTAAATTTACGCATTTTGAAAGATGAAGGACTAAATTGGTCAAAAGTTTTGATGAGGGACTAATTCCAAATTTTACTGAAACTTGAGGGACCAAAAACATATTTAACCCTATTTTATATAGTTTCTTTAACATTTCGTTCATTACATCTAGAAAACGCCACATGCATAATATCCAGAGAGTGCGAAGATTTAGTATATGAAGTACTCCGTACCCCAACATATCCATAAAACATAAAAGAGGCCCCACATGGCCTAAAAATAGGAAATACTAAAGAACTAATGGTACTAGATCTTGTACAGACAAGAAAAGCATAGCTAATAAATTCTTCAGCGATGGGTCCCATAGTGGGCCCAATACCCGTCCAATTAGACATGTCAAAGTGAGCCAACCCGGCTCACACGGGTTGGCTCACCACGAGCCGGGTTGAAAATGAGTGAACCCAACCCAGCTCACTTTCTGGTGAGCCAAAAATTTTGTAACCCGGCTCAACCCACCACGGGTTGGTGGGTTAAGTGGGTTGACTTACCAACCCACCTAAAAAAATTTTGTTTTTAGTATTTAAATATTTAAATAAATTTTTAAGTAACCCATGAGATAACAATCATAGTAAAATCAAGAACCAATGTTTTGATCATGCTTACCACCAATATATGAAGAATTATTTCCAAGAAAGTATCCATTAGTCTAAGAAAGCATGACTAATATTACAAATTTTCTGTCATGCTATTCAACAAAATATAAATAAAAAAATTATACATTTTTTTCATGCTAATTTAGAAAAAATTGTTTATAAGACGGTTACTTGAGTAATTTACTATAAAGATTATAGTTAAAGATTAAAGTATCAACATATATATAACTTGACAATCAAATTAATTAAACATTCAAACTATTCAAATATAATGAAGCAACAAACTAGCATTTAAAAAATATGAAATTGTGAACAAATATAATAGGAGTAGTAAATAATTACTAAAAAAATTAAAAAAATTAAAAAAAAATTAAAAAAATTAAAAAAAAATTGTAAAAAAATGTTGGTGGGTTAAGTGGGCCAACCCACCTTCAACCTGACTCGAACCCGTTTAACCCGTGGGTTAAGTGAGCCGGGTTGAGTTCAATCCACTTTTGAAAAAGTTGAATTTTTCTCAACCCAACCCGGCTCGAACCCGTGGTGAGCCGGGTTGGCTCACGGGTTGAAACCCATTTTGACATCTCTACGTCCAATCCATCAAGCTGTAGCATTCCCACCATCATTACCACTGCCAGGGGTTCTCCCATCTGCTCACATCAATAAAGTTGATGATCATCGCAATGGAGGAAACCACACATAATCATACAAACACATGAAAGGGTAAGCTAGAGCATCAGATGATTTTATTATAACACACAAGGTCCATCACATAGTCAAGCATAATTAATGGAAAATCACATAGGAGATACCAAACCATTACCACTCCAAATACTAGAAAAATTCGGATACGTATAATGAGGCGCCACCACAAACAATGGAATTATGCCCTAGTAGTGAGGCGTCACCACGAGGCCTTCGCGGAATTACACCTTGACAAGAGGCACCACCACGTGGCCTCCGTGGGATTACGTCCTGGCCGTGAGGCACCACCACATTATCCTCGTGGAATTACGTCCTATTGTGTAGGCACCACCATGAACCCTCACCTCGAGGTTCGTGGAATTAAGTCCAATGAATGAGACACCACCGTGAACTCCCCCTAGGAGGGCCCTTGGAATTACGTCCATTAAGGGGCACCACCATAAGCTCTCCCTACAAGAGCCATGGAATTATGTCTCACTCACCCTTTGTACATGTTTCACCAACCAATCTGAAAAGTTTCCTTAATACAAACATCATGCATAAACAAAATTCAGACATCTCATGCTTCTCAGTTCATACAACAAGCAATCATACCGATGGGTCATTTGCGTTGAACACAAAAACCTGCCCCAGTCTCGCTCAGGCCAGAAGGCCTCGCTCAGGCGAGAGACCCTCTCGCTCAAGCGAGTTCCTCCTTGCCTAGGCGAAAACTCGAGCCCTTGAACAACGGTCACTGCGGATTCTCGCTCAGGCGAGTCCATTCTCGCCCAAGCGAGATCATGCCTCGCTCAAAATGAAAACCAGTCGCCTGGGCGACAGTTTGTACACAAAAGCCTGGGTGATAGTTTGTACACAAAAGCTTGGGCGAGCCTCTGTTAGTCTCGCCTGGGCGAGAAAGACAATGCCCACCACGCACGCACGCGACAACACCGCACGCAACATCAACAGAAATCATGTATTCACCACTATCACACAATCAACCATGAGCATACATCACGCATATGATTCAGACCCAGAAGCATACGAAAAATCATAGGAAACTACAAGCTCAAGCTTCCCTTACCTGGAAAGGGTTTAGCAAACAACTTCGATTCCCGACTCAACGAACCCAATAGCTTCGAACACGGGCTCAAGAGCTGTGGATAAAGACACAAAAATAGCAAGGTTGCTACAGTGAGCCCAGCAGAACCATGAGAACCAACTTAAAACGCGAAGAGTACGGTTCAAGAACCACTTACGTGACAGAAGAACGAGGTTTGGCTAGCTTGAAAGGGGGATAGGATCAAACCCTAGCAGAGCTTCCGGGGAGAGGTTAGGAACTTGACAACTGCGTTTTCTACGAATGAAGAGAAAAGATTAGGCTAGGGCAGACTTAGGGTATGGTTCCTCTTCTTGGGCCAGCCCAAGGCCCAGCTAACTTTAGGACAACCCTTAAGGATTAGGCAGAAAATAAATGGGTCTTACGTCATTTTCAAATATTTGTAAGATAATATTGATATAAGATTGAATTGATAAAGTAGATAAAATATATTGTTAGAACTACTAATCATGTTCATGATTAATAAGATGAAATTCAATAATAGGATAAATATCCATTTATTCTATTGAGATTCAATAATATATATATATATATATATATATATTAATAAAATACTAAATGCTAATAAAATAAAAAATCAAAAAGATTATTTATCTGGAAAAAGATTTAATGGGTAAATAACACAAAATAAATTCCAAAATCGATTAATATACAAATTCAATAAAGGAAACTTTGGTAAATTTTTTAAATTGGTAAAAAAGATAAATTATCTATTTATCATAGAGTAAATTAAATAATAAAAATTAAATTGATACATAATGTAAAACTACTTTAAAATATTTATATATTATTTGTCTGGATCAACAAGATAATATTTATAAAATTAAATTGGTAACTAAGATAATATAGACAGCAAAACAAAATAACATAAAATAAAAAATTTATTTATCATATTTAGAATCGATAAAATAAATATAAAAAAATATTATTTTGATAAAGAGAAAAATACACACAAAAAATTATTTATTATATTCATAATCAATAACATAATATTGATAAAGGTGAATGTAGTAAATGAATTAAAATATATTACACTATCTATTTATTATTTTTAGAACTATTAAGATAAATGTTATAAGAATATTAATTTGGTAAATAAGATTAAATAGATAGCAAGATCTATTGTTTTGGCTAGAGTTATACTACATGAAATTTATATATATTTTCACATCTTTATCCGTTTTAGAATAAACAATAAGCTTATTTTTTATTTTTTAACAATCACACTCATAATTATTATATTAGATAAGATAAAATATAATTATAATCATATCAAGAATGAAATAAATTTTGTAAAAAGATAAGATTGGTTAAAAAGAAAAAATATATTTAGTATTTATTTATTATATTTTATTGATATACAAAATATCTCATATAAGTTTTCTAAACTTCTTATCTATATAAAACACACCATGAGTCATATTTCATCATTCACTAACATACAACTTTTGATTTTGAGCCTTCAAATTTCAATCTTAATATCAAGATCAAGCAAACATGACTACAGTGAAGAAGACACACTGCAACAAGAGGCAACGTGATGAGAAAAAATGAGTCTGCTCATTTGGTTGTAATGGAAGAATTCATTTAGAGAGACAATAGGAGGCAACGCATTGGACATGACAAATCTACTTTCATTCCAATAAAATCACTTCCCATGGATTTGCTGGTCAATGTGGTGGCAAGGGTAAGCTCTCAATCTTGCATTGATCATTACAACATTAAAGTATGTTGTAGAGTTTTTTTGCATGCATCAAAAGACAACTACATGTGGCAACAAATTTCCTTAGAAAAGTTTCCTTTGCATTCATGGTCATGTAAAGAAAAAGTAAGGGTGTTTGATACTTTCATGCAAAGTTGTAAGGAATGCGGAAATATTGAAGCTTTGTATAGAAAGGGATTAGAAGAAATAATTAGATACGAGGGAAGTATTGAAAAAGGCATTAAAGATTTGAATATGGCTGCAAAAAAGGGTCACCTGGAAGCAAAATATGTATACGGTTTGATTTTATTATGCTCATACGATGATGATTTGAGAAAAGAAGGAGTTGAGTATATGCAATTTTTGAGGAATGTTAAGTGTGTTGTAAGTTGCAGAAACAAGGTAGTAAATTTGTTGGGTAATCTATGGAGAAAACCTTATGGAACACTGGTACGCAATCCAAGTCCTTTAGGTTCCAAGAGACAATGCAATGGTTGGAATATGAAGAAATGTCGTTCATGGAAAATAGTAAACAATAAAGATGATGATGATAATATTAAAAATTCATGTGAAAATTGTAGATGGGATGTCGAGTTAGATTTTCTTTATGATGTTTTATTCCATCATGTTTAGTTTTAGTTATTGTCAAATCATACAAATTATCAGTTTTTTTATAAAGTATATGTAACATTTTGTTTTATAATTCATAAATACTTCTTTATGATATAAACTTTGAATAAAGATTTGAAAAATGTTGATTATTTTTTAGTGAATTATCAAAATAATTAAAATAACATAAAAAAACACGAATATGGCAGACTTGTAGCCGTAAAATTATGTAATGTTTTTAAAAACATGCATGTGTTCACTTTCCTTAGCTACTTAAATAAATTATGTAATGTTTTTAAGTTAATATATAAAATAAAATTATGTGAAATATATAAGAAAAGATGAGAGAATAACTGTTGATAAATAGAAAAAAAGAAAAAAATCAAATAAATGACTTTTTTAAAAAGACTTGTAAAAGTAAGGTCAATTTTTAAAAATGTAATAAATAATTATATGTTAGAGGTAAATTTGGTATTTTGAAATATAGACACAAAAGTTGAATCTTCTTTGTATATTGTTATATATATATATATATATATATATTATTTTTTTGATATATTTTTTAAGAATAAAATTATGATAAATAAACATTAAAATGTTGAGAGAAATAAGAAGAAATAAGTAAAAAATCCATAAAATACATAATTTAAAAAAAATTATTTTTTGTCTTTATAATAAATGGTTAAATAATATTTAAGTATTTTGCAAATTTTGAATTACTTAAAATTAGAGACTAACTATTACTTTTATATATATATATATATATATATTTAGTTTATTAATATATTTTTTGAGGACAAAATTATGATATATCTATTAAATTTCAAACTTATTATAATATCTTAAATGTATATTGACTTTATCTCTATAATTTGACCCAATAATAAAAATTTGAAAAGATAATAGTATTTTATTTATACTATATCATTTATTTTTCTTTTGTTAATAATTATTTTTATTTATATTTTATTATCTTATTATTGTATTATGATAAGCCCAAAACGATATTTTTACGGCATGGCTCGAAAGGAATGGACCGTGGGCCGAAATACATGTTGGACCTCATCGCTCCCACCGTATACCCTCTGGTTGTAACAAGACTAGGGTTTTAAACCCTACTATAAAATCTCCGTGATCCCTCGTTTTGGTCTTGCTGTGAGCCATTTCGTGTTCGAACTGTGAAGGTGCCGAATTAAGCCGCAATGGTATGAACTGTTTCCTTCTTCTACTCACTTCACCTGTTTAGCCGAATTCGCTTGGTATCAGATCTGTGATCTATTTCCATTAACAATATAACTTATAGTACTCTCCTTTCATTGTTTTTATTCACAGGTGAAGTACTCAAGGGAGCCAAACAATCCCACTAAGTGTAAGTCCCATTAGTGTAGAATTGATTTTTATTTCGTTCGCTTCTAAAATGTTGGCGTTTAGGGTCTCAATTTGGGTATTTTTATCGTTTTTTCACATGCAGCATGCAAGGCTAGAGGCGCCGACCTTAGGGTTCATTTCAAGGTAACGGAGTCTCTTACTTTGGTTACCATTGTCTGTTATTTTTGTGGAATTCGTGAATTAATTTCTATTTTGCAGTCAATGTGATAATATTTGGAAGTACGGTAATAAATCCTGATGAAAAAAGCAGGGACTTGTTTGATCTTTGTGAACATGTACTTCGTTAACTTCAGGGACAGCGTCCTCATTGTTGTTGGGTGAACCTCTGTCTTATTTGTTACTCAAGGTTCAGTAAATAATGGAAAATTTTACACTTTTAATAAACAATATGCTTGTGATTTGTGTTAGGATCGTGTTTGTTCCTTTGTTTTTAATCACTATTTGTTTGTTAAATTGATTCTATTGGGCTACACAATTTTTGAGGACTGTTTTGTAACGGATGAAATTGGATGCGGGTCACCTTAATTTTTTGATGTTAACAGTTATAACTAATATGTTGAATTAACCTGATGAAAAAAGCAGGGGCGTGTTGCCTATGTGAGCATGCCTCTCGTAACCTTCAGGAATATAATAATCATTGTTATTGGGTGAACCTCTGTTCTCTGTTTTTGACTGAAGGTTCAGTAAATGATGGTACACTATTTTTTTCAAAATAAATATTAAATTAAGCTGATAGAAAAAGCAGAGGTTTGTTGCCTGTGTGAGTAGGCTTTTTACAACCTTTTCTATTATAAAAATCATTGGGTGAACCTGTCTTTCCTGTTTTTGATTAAAGTTTCCATCAATGATGGTACCTGGTGGCATGACCTGATGTTAGCTTTTTTATTGAATAATCAGCCTTAAGATTAAGGCATTGGCATGTTGCCTGTGTGAGCAGGCCTCTCACTATAAATTTTACTATTATAAGCATTGGGCTAACTTCTCTTCACAGTTTCTCGCTGAAGTTTTCCGTAAAAGATGAAACCCTATGACCAACCCTGATGAATGGATTTTTAATAAATAATCAACCTGATGAAAAAAGCAGGGGCATGTTGCCTCTGTGAGCAGGCGTTTCGTAACCTTCAGGGATATAATAACATTGTTATTGGGTGAACCTTTGTTATCATTTTGTGACTGAAGCTTCAGTAAATGATGGAACACAGTGCTTGTGTTGCCCCAAGAATTTGAGTATTGTTTGTATTGATGTCATGTTTATTTATCTAGATGTGAAGATGCCTTTACTAAATTGTTTCCATGATAAAAATGTTTTTCTCTATGTTTTAAGGATAATGCCCAGTGGACATCAACTGTGCCATAGAGAGAGATACGATGTTGTTAAACTTATTTTTGGTGTTGTGTGAACTTATTTTTAATGAATATATAGAGGGAATTTAGTTATATGAAGTAAGGACTAAGGTAAAACCCTGATGAAAAAAGCAGGGGTCTGTTGCCTTAGTAAGCAGTCCTCTCGTAACCTTCAGGAATATGCAAACCATTGTTGTTGGGTGAACCTCTGTTATCTGTTTGTGACTTAAGGTTCAGTAAATGATGGAACATGATTTTTCATTAGTAGTTCTCATTTTTTTTTTTAAAATAAGATAGTAGTTCTCAATTTTAGTGTAGTTGCTTCAGTACACCTGTAGGTAGAGGATGTTGCAATCAGCATCTGATATTGTGGCTATATTTAAATCATGCATCTTAGAAACACAAAAAAACCGTATGGCTATGTCATTGCCTTTTTTTATCATATTATTTTCCTAGACTTGAGACTTTTCCTTTTAGTAACCATTGTTGTTCGTGAACCTGTTACCTGTTCTTAACCTTGCCTTTAAAATTGTACTTACAGAACACTAGGGAAACTGCCTTCGCAATCAGGAAGTTGCCCCTGGTCAAGGCCAAAAGGTATTTGGAGGATGTTCTTGCCCACAAACAGGCCATTCCATTCAGGCGTTTCTGCCGTGGTGTTGGCAGGACAGCCCAAGCAAAGAATAGACACTCTAATGGCCAAGGAAGGTGGCCTGTCAAATCAGCAAAATTTATCCTTGATTTGCTTAAAAATGCCGAGAGCAATGCTGAAGTATGTAGATTTATCCTATTTTGATTTGTCATCAGCATTTTATGCTACCTTTTTTTTTAAAATCATTTAATTGAAAATTATTTATTTTCAGGTGAAAGGTTTGGATGTTGATGCACTCTACATTTCCCATATCCAAGTCAATCAAGCGCAGAAGCAAAGACGCCGAACATACCGAGCCCATGGAAGAATCAATCGTACGATCAATTGTTTAACATTTTGTTTTAATTAGTTGATATGTTTGCACGGTTTTATTTATGGAGACTCTTTTTGGCAGCTTATATGTCATCCCCGTGCCACATAGAGTTGATATTGTCGGAAAAGGAAGAACCTGTTAGGAAGGAGGTATTGGATTCATCTGTTCGCTCTTTTGTTTTCCTTTTCTTTATTAGGTTGATTATCTAATTCGTGATTGTTTTTTGTTGGTCCGTAGCCCGAGACAAAGTTGGCGACAAGCAAGAAATCCCAAGCTCTTCGAAGTGGTGCCTCTTCTTAGATTTTGTTGCTTTTGTTCTTATATTGCTTGGTGAAGTTTTGAACTTTGTTTCAATTTAATGTGGTTTATCTGTAAAACTTCATTTAGTGTTTTTAGACTGGTTTTTCACTTGAATGGAAAGTTTCTAATGATGTACTAAATATTGAAACCACGGTACTGTAGTTTTATTTTTTGTTACATTGCCTCCACCTTTTATTCTCGATAAATATATTAATGAATTTGCAAAACTTCTAAGAACGATTAGTTATGGTGATCCTTGACATTAGGACCTGTTTACATTAGTAAGATACTTCGTTGACTTGGTGGGTGTTTTTTTATTTTATTTATTTTATATCAATAATTAAGAATTGAATGGTTCATAGTCATAAGACTGTTTTAAAAAATAATTCAGATATGATAAATATACACTTTACAATTATTTATGATATAATATTGTCTATTAGAAATTTAAATAAATAGTATTATAGATACAATTAAAGTGTTATTATTTTCAGTTATTTAGTGAATAAGTGTTTATATTTCATTCGGTGTAGTTAAAAATCGCCATCCGAAATTTTTGATATTTATGTTGTATGTGAAAGAACAGAATTTCGATCTAATTGAATGTCACTAAAGATTTTGTTCATGATCAATTACAGAATTTTTTATATTTATGTTGCATGTCAATTAAAGATGCTTTCAACGGACTAATTGAATGGTGTTTACAATTTTGTACTATGCCTACAATTAGCTTTACCAGTGTAGCTGTCATTATGCTTTCCAATAAAGTTACATAGCTTTCTCACAAGGTAAGTTTTGGTCCAATTGAATGGTGTTTACAATTTTGTACTATGCCTACAATTAGCTTTACCAGTGTAGCTGTCATTATGCTTTCCAATAAAGTTACATAGCTTTCTCACAAGGTAAGTTTTGGTCCAATCAATCATTTTTTATCCGGTCAAAGTTTTCAACTTCTGCAGCTTGATTTAATTACTGACATTGCCTCCCAGCTTTCAGTGGCTTTGTAAAAATATCTGCAATTTGTTCTTTAGTTGGACAATATTCGATTGCTACTTCTTTCTCAGCTACTAGTTATCGGATTTTAAGAAACCGAATATCTATGTGCTTGGATCGTCCATGAAATATTGGATTTTTGCATAATGCAATTGCTATGCAATTGCTGACTTGTTATCACAAAATATCACTGTGGGATTATCTTGCTTATCACAAAATTTCAAGCATTCTTCTTAACCATATTGTCTGGGTTGCACAACTAACTGCTGCCATGTATTCTGCTTCGACTGTTGAAAGAGCGACAATAGATTGTTTCTTTGAGGACCACGATATTGCTCCTGTTCCTAGATGAAATGTATACCCTGACGTGTTTTTTCTTGTTTCAACATCTCTTGTCCAATCACTATCTGTATATCCAACAAGCTTCACAACTTTAGTTTTAGCATAAAAAATTTCCTCGGCTAGAGTACCTTTGATATATCTAAGAATTCTCTTTGCTCCTTGTAAATGACATGCATGTGGCTCTTCCATGAATCTGCTTAGCAATCCTACTCCAAAGACTATATCTGGTCTAGTAGCAGTTAAATATCTGAGGCTTCCAATCAAGCTCTTATAATATGTTGAATCAATTATTTTTTCATCACTATCCTTTTTCAGCTTCAACTCCTCTTTAACAGGTGTTGAGATTGGCTTTGAATTCTCCATCTTGAATTTTTTTAAAATGTCAGCAACATACTTCTTTTGAGATATAAAAATTCCATCATCTTGCTGAATGACCTCAATGCCAAGAAAATATGACACTAGGCCCAAATTTGTCATCTCAAAACATTTAACCATGGCCTCCCTGAATTCTGCAATCATCTTTGGATTATTGCTAGTAAAAATTAGATCATCAACATAGAGGCACACAATAAGAATATTGTCAAAGTCAGCTGATTTGATATACAAAGTATGTTCAAACGGGCATCTCTGAAAACCATTATGCACAAAGTAAGAATCAATCTTCTTATACCATGCCCTGGGTGCCTGCTTCAAGCCATACAATGCCTTCTTCAATCTGTAGACTTTATCTTCTTTTCCTTCAACTTCATATCCTGCAGGTTGCTCAACATATACTTCTTCCAAAGTGCCATTCAAAAAGGCATATTTAACTTCCATTTGATGAATTTCCAATTATTTTGAGCTGATAGTGAGATAAGCATACAAATTGTATCTAATCTCGCTACAGGAGCAAATACCTCAAAATAATCAATACCTTGCTTTTGTTTGTACCCTTTTGCTACCAACCTTGCTTTGAAACGATCAATTTCTCCATTGGACTTGTACTTAGTTTTGTACACCCATTTTACTCCAATTGGCCTTTTGTCTGTTGGTAAGTTTGTTAGCTCCCATGTTTGAGTCCTCTTAATGGCATGAATTTCTTCATCCATTTCTTTTCTCCAATGTTGATTATATGAAACTTCTTCAAATGTTACAGGCTCACAATCTACAAATAAGGCAAAATTGATAATTTCTTCATCAGATGGGTCATTGTCATTACCCACAACATAATCCTCCAATCTGACTGGTAGTCTCCGTTGCCTCTGTGGTCTGCTTGATGTTTCTGGCTCATTAGGTGTTGGATCAACATGTCTGTTCTCTTCTTCATAATTTTTTGGATTTACTACATGCTCCTTTTGTTCCTTGGAAGACCAATCCCACATTCCTTCTTCATCAAAGGTCACATCTCTACTGATAATTACCTTCTTTGTCACTGTAAAGCTTGTACGCCTTTGAATTAGTGTTGTAACCAATAAAGATGCACTTCTCTCCTTTGTCATCAAGTATTTTTCTGAGTTGATCTGGTACATGGGCATATGCTATACACCCAAAAACTCTGAGATGCCGGATTGAGGGCTTCCTTCTACTCCAAGCTTCTTCTGGTGTTTTATCACAAACACTCTTTGTTGGACACCTGTTCAAAATATACACAGTAGTAGAAACTGCTTCTGCCCAGAATTCTCTAGGCATTTGTTTCGCCTTTAGCATGCATCTCACCATGTCCATGATTGTTCTATTCTTCCTTTATGCTACTCCATTTTGTTGAGGAGTGTATCTTGTTGTCATTTGATGCTGAATTCCATGGTGGTCAAAGAAATCTGCACATGCAAGGTATTCTTGGCCTCTATTTGTCCTCAATGCTTTAATCTTGCAGCCACTTTGTTTTTCCACAAATGCCTTAAATGACTTAAAGGCATCACAAGCTTCTGATTTCTGTTTCAATAAATACACCCAAGCTTTTATGCTAAAGTCATCAATAAAAGTAATGAAATACCTGCTACCACCATGTGTTGGTATCTCAACCATGCATAAATCTGAATGCACAATCTCCAATGGCTTTCTTGCTCTCCAGGAATTTCCAGTTGGAAAAGATTCTCTATGTTTCTTTCCAATTTCACAAGTCTCACATATACCTTCAGGAATGTTTATAATAGGCAAACCAGATACATACTCCTTTTTAGATAAAAAATTTAATCCAGAAAAGTGGTAATGTCCAAGGCGCATGTGCCACAGCCAATCATCATTTTGTATAATGGAACTCAAACAAGGAATTTTATCATGTTGAACTTTCAAAAGGAATAGGCGATTAGGAGTCATTTTTACATTGGCAATGAATCTCCTATTTTTGTCAATCAACGTACAATAACCATCATGAATCTGCATGTTGTAGCCTTTCTCTGATAATTGTCCCATGCTCAACAGGTTCTAATGAAGACCAGGAGCATAGAAAACATCAGAGATGAAATTTTGAGAGTCATCCTTCAATCTGATTGCAACTCAGCCTTTTCCCAAAATTGGAATGTTTGAGTTATTTTCGAATTTCACTGTAGATTTTACTGTTTCATCTAGTGAGAAAAATAACTCCTTTTTCCCACACATGTGGTTGCTGCAGCCAATATCTAGATACCAAATATCTCCATCGCCTAAAAAATTGTTTGCTGCGAGAAGTAAGGTTTGTGGATTATCAGAACTCTCACCCGTATGCTGATATTGATTTTCTACAATATTTGCTTGTTGATTGAATCTACAATCTGCAGATTTGTGCCCAAACTTTCCACAGTGATAACAATTGAAATTTGTCCTCTCCTGGTAGGTGAAGTTGCCTCTTCCTCTTCCATGGTTGGTAGATCCGACATTGTGTCCACCTCTTCCTTGATTAGGTGGCCTGAAATTGTTGTCTCTCCATTGTTGATTGAAATTACAACGACCTCTTCCTCTAAAGCTGCCACGACCTCTACCTCTGAGATTTATATTTCCATCTTCACGACCTCTACCGTCTTTACTTCAGCTAGATTCTACTATGTTGGTAAAATTCACCTGACTTTTCAAGGCTTCTTCCTTTGCTTTTTCAATTTTCTCCAAAATTCTACTCACATGGCTTTTAATGCTACCTTGCAATTCTACAACCGTCATGATGTTTGTGTTGTGGGACTCAATTATTGTAGTCACCACATGATCAAATTTCATCGGCACTGTGCGTAGAATTTTCTCTACCACCTTACTTTTAGGGATGTCTTCTCCATACACCCTCATCTTATTGACAAGATTTGTTACCCGTGAAAAATACTGTTCCACGGTTTCTGAACTGGACATCTCATATCTTTCATATTCTCGACGCATGGATTGCAATTTGGATTTCTGAGCTTTCTCTACTCCTTTGTATGACAGCTTCAAAATGTCCCACGCTTCTTTGGCTGTTTTGGCATTTGCTATTTTGCTAAAAATTGAATAATCTACACCTTGGTGAATTTGTGATAGCGCCAATTGGTCCTTCCTTTGAGTTGTATCATCAGCTCCTTGTTGTATACCTAGTTCAATAAAGCTCCAAATATTGTGAGCTTTCAAATGGGTGGACATCAACAATGCCCAATAATTGTAATCTAGTTTCCCATCTAATTTGGGACCGAACCAAACAATATTGTAGTTTGTGGCCATCTTTCTTTCTCAAATAGACTCTAAAATTTTTGATAAAGTGAGAACTTTCTTGTTCCTCACACACTCAATATTTTCTGTAAAAATCGTCACTGACTCTCTCACAAACTCACAAAACCAATGCTGGATCTAACCAACTCTGATACCAATTTGATATCAGTGGGACATAATTTTATCAAATAACACTTATACACTACAGAGGAAACAAGAGAGGAAGAGAGTGTTTCTACTTAATATATTTCAAACTAAAATTGATACATAACTCTTGGTACAAGATTATCCTTTTATAGGCTTTACAAAACATTATAATATTACTTTTTTAGATAACCCACTCAAGAAGGAATTGTCAGTAAAGATCCTTTCAACTTGTGACTCTAATTGAATGGTGCTTACAATTTTGTGCAATTTTGTGCGGTGCCTACAATTAGCTTTACTAGTGTAGCTGCCATTATGCTTTCCAATAAAGTTACATAGCTTTCTCATAAGGTAAGTTTTGGTCCAATCAATCATTTTCTATCTGGTCAAAGTTTTCAACTTCTACAACTTGATTTAATTACTGACAAAATTGAGTAAAGGTATCTTTGTTTTTAATTTATTTCGAATAGAAACTTAGGACAAATAATGTATTTTCAATTTAGTTTTAAATACGATAACAGGAAAATAGTTGGTAGGAAAATAGTTGGTCTTCGTACTTGATTCAACTTTATTTGTGTTCGTTAAAAATAGGAGTGACATGTTAACTTATTGTTTTTTTCATATAATAGGTTTTATCAGTTTTTATTTCTAATATAATTCTTAAATAACACATACAATGTCGGTGTTCATTATAGCCTTGCGCATGTATCTTGTTTCATGAGTGTCACTTAAAGACTTGCCTATGTCTCACAATGGTGACCCCACCATCATACTCACTAGGTAAACCCTCAAAAGGTATTTTTAATATATATATATATATATATATATATATATATATATATATATATATATATATATATATATATATTGCCACAATTTATAGTACACTTCCCCATAGGAATGAGACATAAAATTTAATCAAATTATTTGTGTACTTTAGTCAACAACAACTTCGTTGTTACCCATTGAACTCCATTTCATGAGATCGCCATTCATGTGAAGATGAGTGTCCATTGTTGCAACTAATTTATGGACTATAGTCTCATTCCTCTAGACGACTCAAATACTTGTTGATGCATCATTCCTTTTATAAGCAGATCTGCAATATTTCTTTCTAAACTGACAAAGTCAAGAGAGACAATACCATGAGTAATAAAATTTCTAATATATTTGTTTCTGATTCTCATATGTCAATTTCATTGACATTTTTACTAGGAACTTTAAATATAACAATTTGATTGTTAGTATGCATTGAAAATAGAAATAATTTATGCTTGCATAGTAGATCGTGGAAAAACACTAACTTTTTAACATATTTTCATGATAGTGCACCTCCATCCAAGGTTACAACATAACCATAACCAGTAGTTGATTTTGTCACAAAAATCAATATCCAATTACATTAATATATCCTTCAATCATCTCAAGAAATTGGACATATTGCCATAGAAATTTATTAGTATAAATAACCAAAGAATTTTTTTTTCATTAAGAGGTATATTAACCTTTACAAGACCACCCCACACTTTGAAATATTTTAAATGTGGTTCTTTTTTATTTCATAACTCATAAAAGTTTATCACAACCTTTTGTGTTCAAAATATGGTAAGCATGATATAAAATTTCACTAATATAAAATTTAGGCAAGCTAGAACTTGTAGAATAACATTTACCATATCAAACAAAAGAATTTTTTTTTCTTTCGCTACACCATTAAATTAACACCATATGAAGATGTTACGTCATGAACAATGAGTTTCACACAAAAACACTCATTCATATAAAGACATGTATTCTCATTTCTAAAGACATATATTCATCACCTTCCTTTTTAATTAATTTTGTACCTCAAAAATTTTATAATTTGAATGGTCTCTAATCAAACTTCTCAATAATTATAATAATAGTATGTCATATATCGATACTTTCAACATCTGTGATAATCAAAGAAGAACTGCTAAATATTTTATTCCAAGATAAATGTACGTAACTCAAACAAACCTTCACAGATATATTATTTACCAACCAAAGCACATGTCTAGAATTAATAATTTATTGTAATAAAAAACCACTTCATAACATTGGTGAGCAACAAGGAAGTTTCTAAATTCAGAAACACGAAAAACTCTTTTTTAAAACAAATAAGATAATTTCTAAAAGAGAAGTTTAATTTTATTTGAGTATCCCCTCAATTTCTAATATGAAGATAATTTTTTTTATCAGCACACACATAATCATAAGCATGATATGAAATAAAATAATTCATTCTAATTTCATGTCATAAATAATATTTTTAAATTCATAAATATGATACAAAAATTGTTTATTATCCGTCATTTTTTTCATATAAATATCAAGATAATTTTTTTTTCTTGCAAATGCATAATTTCATAACTCAATAATAGGTTTAGTATGACAAATATTTTATACTTATTTTCATACAAAACAATTAAAATATATTCATGATCTAGAACATCTATATCAATGGAAAGAGTATAAGATATTAAATCATAAATTAATATAATAGGAAAAACATAAGCTTTAAGACATCACAACAAAATTATTCAATGAGCCAGACTTTTATTTATCTATAATTTCACTTATTGTTACCAATAGAAATAGAAACAATTATACACATAAATTTTTAGGCTTATTTGAGACTGATTTAATATAACTATAACAAACACATTACTTCATAAGATGTGTTTTCTGTCTTCCCTTTATATTGTCTTTAATTTTAGAAATGAATAAGATTTTTCTCTCTGAGAATGTTAAAACATGATTAAACAAATAATACTATTAATAATAAAATTATTATAATAATAATTATTAGAACAATAATAATAATGACATGTACATGAATCAAAAAATATTAATTAGAGACCCAATAATTCTTATAACAATAATAAATAATAGATAAAAAATAAATGAGATAAGAAGTAGAAATAGCCTGGGTTGAGGCACACATAGCGCAATCCTTAGAGAGAAAACGCCCCAACTGCACAGGGCAAAACAAAATCATACGCGCTTCTCTCCCAAGAGACAACAACCCGTCAGATCGATCGAGTGCAGTAAAGGATTTTCGAACCTTACAAACACCAATGTCTTAAAAATAATGTAGAGAAGAAAAAAAAATCTTTTGAGAGAACTCTAGTGTTTGTTGTTGTATTTCCCCATGAACCTAGGTGGTATTTATAGGTAGAAAAGGAAGACACAAGAGTAAATTGTAATAAGAAATATAGCCGTTAACCATAAATAACATTAACTCATAAGATTAAAAGTTCATGAAAACTTGAGTAACAATACAATTTTTATTTTTATTATTTACTTTTTAAATTATATTAAAATATTTCCTATAAATTGTATTCATCAACTATTCTAAATAAAAACCTTCCAAAACAAATTTTCCTAATAGTGTGTGTAGAGTGTTTCCTAAAGAACATGGAGACGTAAAGGAAAACAAGAATTGGAAGAATAAAATCAATATAAAAAGAATGGTAAAGACAATTCCTAACCAGGCGAGTCCTATGTGAAAGTGTAAGTAACATTTAGAGCTCCTTGACACACTTTCACTTTTAATATGCATGTAACTATTACAATGTTTAGCTAAGAACATGGGATTACACCAAAGGCATTTTCCCAAGACACCAAATTAAAGAAGAAATGAACAAAAATTTACAATACAATATAGAAAAAAATTGCACAAATGTTCAACGATACAAGCTACACAAAAAATTCAACAAAAAATGTCTTGTTTTCGATGCTCTCTTTTCCTTCACTCTTCAAGTGTTTGCTTTCTTTGTTCTACTTTAAAGTGTAATCTATTGGCAACCTCCCTTGCATGGCACGACCCTTCCTCCTGTAACACCCCATTTAAATAAATACCTTAATTAAATGACATGTCACACAGATAATATAGAGACAAGGTCCTGGATTATAAACACTACTCCTTACAATATCCAAGGTACAAAAGAGAAGACAAGGCACACTATGATACCGATACAAAGTATAGTAAAGAGATCAACAGTAGTACAAAGTAGAAACTCCGAGACAAGATAATACATGGGCCGTAGCCCTAAAAGAAAAGCCCAAGCAAAAGGAATCCAGCCTAAGCAGGCTATGCAGCGGAGTCACCATTTCCTTGTTGGCCACGAGGATGTCTCGCATCTGCTCACATCAATAAATTGATGATCATCATAAAATGAGAGAACCACACAAGTTGACATACAACAAACAAAAGGGTAAGTTAGAGCAGAAAATGAGTTATCATACAGTTATATACAATTTTATAGTTCAAGATGCATAGACCAACCAATCATGTTATGACTTGCAAACAATACAGTAAGACACATACCCAAATCATCCGGATACATATAATTAGTCAGATTCAGCGGATGCTTACACTTGTGGTGACTTTTACTGCTCTACCGAGCTGCTCTACCGAGCTAAATGTTTCAGTGTCTCATCCCCCCCACAAGGTTAACCTTTAATGGGTTCCAGGCCTCCTACTACTCTCACCACTAGAGTCAATATGCTCTATGTGAGATTAACTAACTCTTTAGAGTGTCAAGATGCAATCCTTACCTTGAATCCTTACTAAATTATATAGATGGGGCACTACCATGAACTCCCACTAACAAGAGTCATGGAATTACGTCCCGACCAACTAAGGCACCACCATGAGGTCTCACATAGAGACTCATGGACTTACGCCCTAACCAATGAGGCACCACCACGAAACTAACGTGGAATTACGCCCTAACCACATACAAATCATATTTCACCATCCAAGTATGTAATTGTTAAACATACAAATTTCATGCCAACATTTATAACCAACCTTTATTCATATTCCATACCAAAACCATACTAAACTCATCATTTTTAGCCCATGAATCATTCCATACATGCAACATGCCCAAATCATGTTAAACTCATCCATCACAATCCATAAATCCTCTCACTCATACATAATCACCCAATTCATGCTTTAAAAGTATAAAATAAATCCAAACATATGGCCAACATTTAAGAACGGAGAAACAACAGAACAAGCACACTCCTCGTTCAGCTCCTCACTTAGGCAGAAAGGTCTTGCTCAAGTGAGAGGGACTCTCGCTCAGGCGAGCTCCTTTCGCCTAGACGAGAGCTCAACAAACAGGAATAGTGGCCTTCTGCACTTTCTCGCTTAGGCGATACCTCCTCGCCTGAGCGAGACATTCCCTCGCTCAAAACAAAGATTGGTTGTCTAAGCGACAACTCACATAAAAGATCTGGACGAGCCTCTGTTAGTCTTGCCTAGGCGAGACACGCTCGCTTGGGTGAGTAAACTAGTGCTCACCACTGTTTCCTCATGCAGCATCCAACATCCAAGAATCCCAACGACAGTTAGCAACATTACTAGCCATCACAACAACACCCAAGCATTTTAAACACAGAACAAAGGTACAAAAAGCAATTATGACTTGAAAACGAGAAACCCTAACTTTCCTTACCTGGAAAATGCTAACAGACCACTTTAACACCTAAGCGAATGAGCACGACAACTCCCAGAGCAGACTTGCGAACTGAAAAAATGATAGAACAGGTTCAATACGGGTTACCAATGTGAACCCTAGCTAGGGATGTCAACGAGGCGGGTAGGGTACGGGTAGTAGTTCCCCCGTACCCTACCCACTGGATAAATATTCGCCCCGTACCCATACCCATATCCGTCGGGTATCCGTTATGCGGGTACCCGTCTATTTTTTTCATATCCACGGGTATCCACGAGTACCCGCGGATATTTACAAAATTATTTAAAAAATAAGTATTTAATCATAAATTCAAATAAAATAAAATAAAATACATCACTTTCATAAATTTTAAATAAAGTTCAAATAAACTCAAGTCCATATAAGTCCAAATAATCATAAAAATAAATATAAAATGACATTCAACACAATTAAAATTCTTTAATTAGTGCTTTGATCAACAAATCCACTTTCTCCGATTGATTCCTAAGCAAAAATTAGGCAAAAATGCTTTTTACTAATATATATATATATATATATATAAAGTTTAGTGGGTACGGATATTCACGGGTACGGATACTATGATACCCGTACCCGCCCCGTTAACATGAGGGTATCAAAAATACCCATACCTGCGGGTAGCGGGTATCCATTTTTAATATCCATTTCCTACCCATTGCGGGTTTTATCTGCGGATATCCACGGGTACGAATATTTTTGACATCCCTAACCCTAGCTAGAATCATGACCATAGGGCCAGAAATAAAGGAGGTACGGTTAGAGAATCAACTTACGTGACTTAGAGAACGAGATTGAGGTAACTTGAAGATGGCAGAGGTCCAAACCCTAGCAGAGCTTTTGCTTGGGAAAAGGAAGAAGGATTGAGTACTATTTTTACAAAGTGAGGACATAATGAGAGGGTTTGACTGTCTTAGGGGCTTTAGATACCCTATGAGCCAACCCTTAGGCCCATTAGATTGGAGCAGCCCTTAGACATTAGGGTAGAGAATATAAGTGGGCCTTACACCTCCCCCAAATTTTTTGAGTTTTTTTTTACATTATTTACATATTAAATTTTTTTAAATTATATCAATTTTTAAATTGTATGTATCTTTTTAAAATAAATAATATTAAATGGAAAATTAATGAAAATTAAATTAAGTATTTTTATTTATTTATTTTATAAAGTACAATAATAAATAATAAAACATGAAATCAAATATATAAAGAAACAAAATTATTAAGATATTTTTTATTTTCTCTCCCATTGTCTTTTGAGTTCCTCTTATGTTGTATTTATCTCTCATGCTTATTTATTTTCTTTTATTACTAAAAAAAAGGTTAGGAGAAACTCATCATTTATGTCCTCATATTTTTATATCTTCTTTTCCATTCTTAAATAAATAAAAAGGTAACTTTCTCTTGTCTCACTTGAGTGAAATGTTTGGGGTTAAATATGTTTTTGGTCCATTAACTTTCAATGAATTTTGGAATTAGTCTATTTCGAAACTTTGGACCAATTTAATCCTTCATCTTTTGAAATACATGGATTTAGTCGTTTTAATGAAATTTTGTTAGGTTTATTTGATGTTTTCGTATGCATTTCAAGATTGTATTTGAGTTGTTTATAATGTTTGACACATTTTTGATTTAATGTTAAGTCAAATACTATTATGAAAAGCGCTTAAAATGTCAAATAAACTTAACAAAATTTGATTAAAAAGACTAAATCCACATATTTTGAAAGATGAAGGACTAAATTGGTCCAAAGTTTCAAAATGGACTAATTTCAAAATTTACTGAAAGTTGAGAAACTAAAAACATATTTAACCCAAATATTTGTTTAACATTTAACACTATTTTTATCTCATGACCTTTTTGTGTATTTATTTTTATTAATATAGAAGAAGAAACAATGTATTATGTGATTTTTCATAGTCAATTTTTAATTATAACTTGATTATCATAGTTTTTTTTAGTAATTATGTCTCTCAACTTTTGATTAGATTATGATAAATTATTTTTTATTCTTTTTTAAATAGGTATATTGATGAAAAAAAAAGAATAAATTTATTTTTTAAAATTGATAGAGAAACTGTCGGTGAAGATGAAAACATGATAATATGGTTGTTAATCACACAACAATGAAATGAAAGCTTGGAAGACTTTTTGAATTAAATGAAAGTTAATAAAATGGAAGATGAATATTTTGCAGATAATATGGTTATTTACATAAAAAAAATTAACTGAAAAATTTAACTATGATTCAATTACCATGAGTTCAAAAATATGAAAAAAATGATAGATATTCCTTTAGATATGTGTAATTTCTTTGATAGTTATTGATATAGTAGATTATGTATTCATTTTTATTGAATTAGTCACAATAATATTAAATATATAAATTTTGAGTATATTATTTTAACTCTCCCAAAAATTTTGGTGAAGATCCACCATTGCTTGCATGAATTCACTAGGAGAGTATCTCAATCTAACTCCTCCTACCTTTTGGGTGCTACCTTGAGATGTTAGTGAAAATCCAAAGGCAATACATAATCCAAAAATATGAGTGAAAGGAATAAAACAAAGAATGCTCAATTTATGAAGCTAAACTCAAAGTGAATATAGATAAGACAATACAAATAAAATTCCAAAGAAAAAGACAATTTAAAAATAACGCACACAAAAGAAGTAAGCACTCAAAGGAAAATCTCAAGAATGGTTCTATAATGGATTAGGAAAACCAAAACAAACTAAGAATGGAATTAATGTCATTTGTCTTTAGCCTTTTTTATGTTTCACAAGTGAAGGAACAAAAAATTCAAGGAAGATCCCCACTGAACACAAATTTAACCAAAGGAGGTTATATAAGTGTGAAAGTTCATTTTCAAGAACAAGTTCAATTTTAATTGATTTTAACAGTTGTATTAATTGATTAAGATGCAATTAATATGTACTGTGTAGGAGTTATTCTTAGTTCTTTCTCCTTCTTTGGGTTTTTTTTAGCTTTTCAATTTTTTCTAGAGGAGAGTGGCCTTTTTTTTTCAGATTTCATATTCAACTACTGTAAATCAACTCCTAAACCACAATTACTAATGCATGATATTTTGTTTGAACTTTAAGTTTCTTATTTTCAAAGGAAAAAAAGAAAATGTAATGGAAAATAATCCTAAAGAATCAAATTAATTTGAGAAAACAACAAGGAAACACCATAGAAGCCTAACTGTATAAAACTTGTTACTGATCTAAGCATAAGTATGAACTCAAATTCAGTGTTTATATGTATGTAATATATTAACCCAACTGTAAGGACCAAACTACAAAGTTTCGAAAAGAATCTTGAAATATCTAAAGGGAACTATCAATGTTAGATTTTGGAATACAGGTGATATTCCTCTAACTTTAGTTAGTTTATCAAATTATGGCTTTGTAGGTTTTAAGCTTGATAGGAAATGTGCAAGTGATACCTGCCACATCCTTGGAAGCAACTTGGTGACACAATAAGAAACAAGTATGTTTGCTCTTTCAATGGCTAAAGTTGAATACATAGTTTTTGGGAGTTGTTATTCATAAATTCTATGGCTGAAACAACAATTACTAGACTTTGGACTTCAACTTGATAAGGTATCTTTACTATGTGATAATACTATGACTATAAATTTAACCAAAAAAACCATTTCAACACTTATGAATCCAACATATTGAAATAAGACCTTACTTTATAAGAGATTGCATTTTAACAGGTGATTGTGAAATAAAATTAATCAATATTGTTAACTAGTTAGCTGAAATATTCACTAAACCATTAGCAAGAGATATGTTCAACTATCTCAAAACTTAACTTGTGGTATCCTTCAATAATCCAATATTATATAATCCTTCTACCTCATATATAAAATGTATACCTCAATAATTGATGTTTTAGAGTGGTTCAAATAATTGTTCAATTGTATTACACCATTCATACTCATTGTTTTATATTAATATATTAATTTGTTGAAACAATTGACTAATTTATATATTCAGATCATTGTTCCTATGTTCTTTGGTTTTATGGATTCATCTATCAAATTAATTAATTAAAAGGACTTACAACAAATTTTTAAAATACACCACACAGTTTTAATCAATTCAAAAACAAGTTTAATCTATTAAAATGTGTACATATTCTCAATTTTCATTTTTTATTGCCCTGTAACTCATAGTAACTAATTTTAACACACATAATAACTACTTTGACACTTTGCTTTATTATGATTGGCTACCAATAAAGCCTATATATTTGATTGGGTCAATTTTATTTTATTTAAACTTTTATTTCTGATAAAAAAAGAATCTCCGCATATTTGTAACAACACATTTATCTTACCAAAATTTCTGATCTTTTTGCCTGTTGGTTTAGAATTTCAATTACTAAGAAGATTTATTCTTCCATGTGGAACATCACCTAAAAGCATAAAGTGATGAGGAGGATAATGGAATGACATAAGGATGAATTATTGATTTGATGCTTGTTCGAGCTCGCCTTTTATAACAATTTTGGATGATGCTACTCAAATAATTTGGAAATCCGAAGTAACCATTTCAGTTGTAGAACTTGAGAATACATAATAAACCTTCATGTGGATAGGTGTCGTAAAGATTTTTGTGTAGAGATTCAAGGGATCAAAATAAGTTTAAGTTCGCTAAATTATAAGTTGGATAAACAATGTTATCTAGTATAAACAAGTCCCTTATATCTTGTATGAAATAATAACATTAAAAATTTCATTTCATAGGATGCCCAACTTAGTAGACAATATAATGGGCTCCCAACGCGTTATGTAACATCCCAGTTAGATATTACTAATATTAAATAGTATAAAATAAAAGAAATAATAAAGTCACCTTTATTTAAATGTCTTTTCCAAAATGCGGGAAATTAAAATCCTTCTTAATCGTCATTCATAATAAATATAATTTATTTTCAAGTCTTTACATTTCCAAAACTGGGAAATCAAAATCTGAGTTACAGAGTAAATCAAGAAAACAATAAAATCAAATCCCTAAGCATCCCCGCTCTAGCTCTATGCCTCACCAACACCACCTGCAACATTACCTTCTCTCGTGTAACGCGTTACATGATTATCGCCAAACACAATAAGATAGGGTGAGCTAACAATATTAAATTATATATACAATTCAAATATATGCACACACATGTATATCATACTCTCATAACCAACCAGTTTCCTTTCTTGCGCACCAACGCCTCTTAGAAAGAATTTCTCCCCTTGCGCACCAACGCCTCGTGGGGAGAACAAACCACAACCCTTACCACGCTTGCCTGCTCACCAAAACCCAACAAGAGCACAACCCTTACATGTTCACCAAAACCCGGTAAAAGCGCTGCTTTCCCTAAGACCGACAAGCAACAACCCTTGCTTGTTCACCAAAACCCGGTAAGAGAACAACCCTTACCTATTCATCAAAACCCGGTAAGAGCGTTGTTTTCTCTAAGACTTACAAGCAACAATCCTTGTCTGCTAACAAAACCCGTTAAGAGCATAACCATTACCTACACTTGACCATGGACCCATGATATACATGCTTCCACGAACCTGCCCACTCGTGGTTCTGCCTCTACGAACCTCCTCGCTCGTAGTCCAACTCTACGGACCTTTCCACTCGTAATCCAACACACGTGATCCAACAGCTACGAACCTCCCCGCTCGCAGCAGCCATCAAGTGTGAGTACGAATCGTACGAACCTCCCTGGTCGTATGCTCACACGAGAGCATCATAATATGAACCTCTTCGCTCATATTATCACGTGTTCACCACCAGCCATGAACCTACCAACTCATGACATATTTAAGCATCTCCTAGTCCAAGCCTAACATCACAAACATGCAAAACACAAACCAACAAAACACACCGCTCTCTTTGCTATCGCCTAACACTGCCTAAGTGTCGCCAAGCGACATTCCAGCATACACCGCTTGGCAGAGCCCTATCGCCGCTAGGTGTCAGATACAAACAGAGCCACTATCTTAATGGCTATCGCCTGGCAGTTCACTTCTCATTGCCAAGCACCACACGCTCCAGGGACTTCCCTGGTACTCCTATCGCTTGGCGGCCACCATTGTGCTGCCAAACACTATACCAGTAACGACCCGTTGCTGGTTTAACACCCCAAAATAGGTTACATTCAATACTACTCTTACAATTATGCATGTCCATAATCAAGAATATATATATATATATATATATGTTTCCATAAATCACATGACTCAAATGCACAGTCTTAACTTAGATAGCTTTAACATACTTGTACACAAATATCACATATTAAACATGTATTTCACCAACCATCACTCATATTCATGGAACCACTTTAAATAGTAAACACACTCATGCTCCTTAAAAACATCATAGTCCAATCCAACACTCACATTATTTTTCCCTTCTCATTTTCCCAACCCTTTGCATGCTTACAATTCACAAACACCACATAAGACACAATCAATGCTATATGCTTATTCCGCATGCCCCCTTAATTCCATTTCATTTAAAGCATGATTATCATGTTCCATACTTGCCCCAAAACCCATCATGATCATGCAACACTTGGTCATAGTGATATCATCAATGATGGCATTTTTCACACACTTATAACATTACACATTCGAGTTAACATATATAGATTTATATATTCAATATGGCTCAACAAGTACTACAAAAAATATACTCATCAATCACACACACACACACACACACACACACACACACACACACACACATATATATATATATATATATATATATATATATATATATATATACACACACACACAAACATATATATATATATATACACACACACACCATTCAAGGCCATACCAATACCTAAGCACACTTAAGCATCCAGTATTAATCATATTCTTAGGAAATTCAAACCAATAATCATGAGTAACATATATCTCTAGCTACAGACCTCCAATTCAAATCTTCACCATTCAAAGTAAAGAACCACCTGTTGTAGATCACCTGTCAAAATTTCACCTAAATCGAACAGTTAACGAATTGGGAAACACAATTTTACAAAACTACACAAATTAGAAAAATCGTAGTCGTCCAACGGCCAAATCTTGCTGCCTTGTGAAACAAGACCAGAGACCTGGCGCCTAGCAGTAGGAAACCACCACCCGACAGTCCCTACTGCGCGAAAAATCCAAAAAATAGCGTTTTGATGAAAAGATAGCTATTCCACACCTCCAAAGCATCCAAATACTTGATCTACTCATGCAATTTATAAAGCACACGTACAAAGAGATTACATAACTCCTCAAAACACCAAAACATGTCACAAAAATCGACCACAATTATAGAACTAGAAAAATCCAATTCGTGTGGCAGTGTGGTTTCGACCCTATTGCCAGGCAATTCATCACTAACCCAAAAAAACAACATAGAATTCATGCATCGCCTGACGTGCCTTCAATGCCACCAGGCGGTTTCTGGAAAATTTCCAAAAACCCGAAAACAGTGGCACATGAAAGTAGAATAGGCATCCCAATCATACAAAATACCACGAAAATGATACCAATTAACATAAACAAACATAACAGCTCCCCTAACCTGGTTCTTCTTACTCAAATAAAAAATGCTAGAGTTCATTTGCACCACAATTGATCAAACTTGTATTCCTTCCCTCACCCTTGCAGAAATGGCCCCAAGTGTCCTTGGTTCAGCCTCTTTGTGTCAGAATACTCTCCTCTAATCCCCACAAGTTTACAGTATCAAAAACTCACCTTATCACCCTTCACTCTCTTCTTAACTAGGCCTTAATTAGGAGTGATGATGGGAAAACGAAAATTAATAGAATTTTAATTGATGAACATTCAAAGGCCATTAATAAGTAGTTTCCTAACCCTTCCATCTGCTCCTCAAGACGGCTTGGGTTTCTGACCCTTCCCATTCATGCCAAAAAAAATTTTAGCAAAAAGGAACCTTATTTAGCTTAAATTAAGGTTCAAACACACAACCACCTCATTGTCAAGTCAATGCACAATCATTCAACCAATTCATGTTTCATGATAATTCTTATACATCTAGGAATTTATAATCACTTGTCATGATCAAGCATATCGTTAAAAATAATAAACTAATAAAATAACATATAAATAACATACACATGACTTGAACCCAAAACCTCTTACATAACTAAGTACTCTCAACCACTTAAGCTACTACTACCCGCATTTATTAAATAATTATTTATTTAATTATTTAAATTTCTAGAGTCTTACATGTTAGACAATATGCGGTAGACAGGGTCCTCGAAATGGTAAATAACAGGCGATAACATCAAATGATATCACTAGACAAGTCTTAGTAAACAATTTATTAGATGATACATTGACAAGATAACTTCAACAATATGTTGCCAAGACGACCTGTTTTTTTTATCATATTCTATTTTCCATCTTTAAGAACACTTTATTTCTTCTTCAAGTTTACGATCTTAGCTACTCTTAGCCACTAGAAAATCTCCAATTTAGTGATGCTTACATCATCTATGAGGTCATTAAATGATTAATCTGTGTATCATCTATAGACAATTTTATGAGCTTGCTTTCAGTTCAGCTACACAAAGCAAAGTCAAAATGCTCAGGAAACATTTGTGCATTTCATCATATTATCAAAACCTAATTTTCAGATAACTCATCAAGTCATTTAGGAAATTTTTGTAGACTAGACTCTCAAATTAGACTTGTCTAACTACCATCTATCGTATTTAGTCTACCTAGAAAATCTACGTCTAACATGACTTACAAACTAATTTTAGTGAATAATTTGATTTAAAGCTCATTTTATCCCATTTAGACAAATGCCAATTAAAACATTATCGTTAAACTCAATTATACCTCAAGATAACTAAGATTAAGTGTTCTAAAAGTGAATAAAAATGTAGTCATCAATTTGAAATCAATATAACTCTCTCATTTCAAAATCATTTTACATAAGATCAAAACATAAGTTTTTAAAATCTTTTTAGCTATTAAAATAGAGTCGAAATTGTTCTTGAAGATTTCTTTTTAGACTAATGTCGCAACCAAAATTGTGAGGGCTGAATAGACACTAAAGGAAAAATAATTTTTTCATTTTCTTAAATTTCTTATTATATTTTTAATATTAAAATGTCATTATTTTTAATTGTCATTTTCATTTTGTTTAGGTGGGTGTGTGAAGAGGTGGAGTTAAATTAAAAGAAAGACAAAGATGGAATAAAAACAATGAGGGGTACAAAGTTAATAAAATACGTGATGTAATAAGTAATTAATGTGCTGGTGAGTGTAGTATTAACGAGAGAGATTGGTGACTGAGGGAGAATGACCAATGGCGATCTTGACTAAAAGTTTCGGAGGAGTCAAAATAATATATTTAATATTTATATATTTAATCATTGTTATTAATGTAATAAAAGTGCATAATTTAGTATTTAAATCTACTTGGTTGTTTCTATTTATAAAATTGATAGTTTTGAAGTTGTATTTAATATGAACTCTATTTTAAACTAGTTTTTCTAATTTCAACTCTTCCATTTATTAGATATTTCTTTCCATATTTGATCACACATTATTTTATTACGATAAAAATAATTAAAATCAAACTCCTTACTTGGTAAAATTTTAAGAAAGGGTTCTTCAACCGAAACAATTGGATTATTATTATCATTATACTTATAAATATGCGAATGAGTTAATCTAGCTTATTTCTATCTTTAGGTGTAAATTTCCTTTTATCATTTTAAAAAAATAATCTATTCTTTAATTCTTTATCAATATACCTATTTTTTTAACGAACAACAGTTTAAAATTAAAAATAATTTATCATAAGCGCACCAAAATGTTTGTTTAATTGTTCCTATTTAAAAAAGATAAAGAATTGAATAAATTAAATGATTGAGCTATATGTTTGGGTCTCTAGTAGGACTGGAGTTTCGAAATTATTATAAGCAAAACATGAATAGAAAGCTTAGAAAAACAAATTCACTTGTGTTTGTTTGGACTTTCATAATAAAACTAAAGTTTTGAAATTATTATAAATCTTGTATTTAGCCAACAATTCCAAATAGCAAAATTTATTAGGTTAAAATATTTTAATGCAAGAAAATATTAAATTAATTTTCAAATACGTAAAATTAAATAAAATATTTCATTTGTATATAATTTTTTTTATTAAAATAAAGGGGGGCCAAGGCCCCCTAGAGCTTAAAGAAGCTCCGCCATTGAGAATGATGAAAACTGGGGTGTAGTATTGTGCCTTTATACATGATGAGAAGTGTTAAAACAACATGTGAACTAAGAATACACTATGAGAGGTAACAAACATACCAATAATTCTACACATTGTAGTGAGGAACTTACCTGTCAGTGACGGATCTTGACCAATATTGTTGGGAAAGTCAAAATAATATGTCCAAAATTTATACATTTAATTATTATCATTAATATAATAAAAATGAATACATAATTTAGTATAACGATAACTAAACAAGAAATAAGACTACAAATATATGGAAGAGTTGAATTTGTATATCTATTTAAAAAAAAGACTAAAAAATAATTTTTCATAATCTAATAAAAAATTGAGAGACATAAATACCAAAAGAAAATTTGATGATAATCAAACCACACTTAAGATCCAGTTATAAAAAACACACAGTACAATATTTTTTCTTCTATGTTCATAAAATAAAAAATTAATATACAAGCTCATTAAATAAATTATTAAACTAATATTTCACTATCATGTGATACAAGAGAGAATTACCTTCTC
>Ga0214543_1000425_pt1 | contig 69847 bp, 38 predicted proteins | sample CNSS2metaG_FD_160094 | JGI IMG/M metagenome (GOLD analysis project Ga0214543, IMG submission 160094) | Root nodule microbial communities from cowpea collected in UCLA plant growth center, Los Angeles, California, USA - CNSS2 | ecosystem: Host-associated > Plants > Roots > Nodule | place: USA... | reverse complement strand
ATATATATATATATATATATATATATATATATATATATATATATATATATATATATATATATATGTATGTATGTATATAAGTGGATGTACAATTACATAACGCGTTAAAGACGAGGACTGAAAGTGAAATGTGGTGCTGAGAAACATGAATTCAAACAACGCTATAAGTAATTAAAAGAATTCAAAAATGTTTTTCATTCTTCCTGTGAAATAAATTTATAGTAATATTTTATTTTTATAATTCTTTTATGGAAGGTAATTGAAAAAAGAATGTGGAATTTAAACTGATAAATTAAACAGTAATTTTTTTCTGTAATTAAATTAAATGTATTAACTAAAAGTACAACGCCTTTTAAACTTGGAACCTTTGTATGTGATAGAAGAATAGAAAGGAGAGGAAAGCGGCAGTGAAGTGCATTGGGCAGTGATGAGAGGACACGTTTTTCTTTTGCTTATCACTTTTATTTGGGCTTACTATTGGGCCTGCGTTCCTTGCTATGTTTGCGTGGGCTTTATGGGACGGTCCAGTGTATTTGGTATTGCATCCGTTACTGGTTGTATTATTTTTTAAAATTTTAATTCTTATTTATTGCCTATTGTATTTAAAAGTATTGTTTTATATTAATGCACTCGCTGCAATAGAAATTATAAGGAAAAAATATAAAGTTGAAAATAGTTATAATCAATTTAAATTAAAAAAAAAAAATAGTCTAGTTGGCATAGGCATGATATACATGATATATAGATGATATACATCCTGAAATGAATCTTCCTGCGTAAGTTACTGAAACTACTCTTGCTTAAATTTCCCTCGCTGCTTCACTCACTCCGCAAACCAACCAAACCTCCAACTCTCTAGCAAAGTCGAGTTCCTCTTCTTTGTTTTGCGTCCTCAACTTCCCTGCGGTTCCTCGTACCCAGCAAGCATGCCTCAATTGGAGCGTACAGTGACCAGATCTAACAGCAGACAAGTCCCGGCGCGACGGCTGCCTCCGCCCAGGGGGCTCATCAAAATACGAGTCGTCAAAACTCTCGTCAGCTCCGTCACGGCGTTTGCCTCCTCTTTCGTTCCACGCCCAACCGCTAACGGAGAATCAGACGGAGCTTCTCGCACCGCTCACACCTCCCCTTCCACCTCACCACCCGTTCCGAGTGCCTACAACTCCGACACCACCTCACCCTAACCGGATCGGGTCGGGTAGAACACTCGGATCCCAACGCATTAAATCCTGTGATAGTTCAGTCTCTGCTGGTGTGTTAACTCAGAATGTTCGTTCCTGTTTCTTTTTTTCGTCGAAATTCTTTTACACCATAATTACAAAGTCAGCATAGCGTATAGCAGTTTCGTACATGATTTGGTATTGTAGTATTTGCAGAGACGCTAGGGTCTGAAATACTGTTGTTGTATTAAATTTTGCATATTTAGGGTTAATTAAGCTTCAATTTACTTGTAAGGGTGGTATTTTTAATTGAGTGTTTTTAATTTATTTTATAATTGAGCTTCTGTAATTAATTAGGCTATGTGGTTTTTATTTGTTTATATGTAAACTGATGATGAATTGTGATTAATATGAAATGATATTATTTTTAATGGAAATTGAATTTTATTATTTTAATTGAAAATATATTAAATAATAAGATTATTTTTCTTTTCATTTATTTTTACGTCATAATTTATAATGATCGAGAGAGTATCATCGAGATCACACGTTATTATTAATGCAATGTAGTAACAACAAGCGTTCTTTATTATCCATTAAACATTTTTTTTAATAAAAATAATAAAATTTTATGGAAGGAAAAATATGTAAAGTAGTGTAACAAAAAAATAATCATATTATTTAATTAAAAAATTATATATTACGAATTTAATTAAAAAAATATAAGAATTTTAAATATTTAATAAACTCAAAATATTTAACAATAGCTCAATTAATTTACATGACATCCAGAACTTAATTTAATTAATGGTTGATATTTATTAGTGTTGATTCTTGTCTGTTATTTAATTAATTAGCCTTGGATTTTGGTTGGTGTGTGATTTTGGTGGGTAATTTGGCTTCGAGTGCGAACTCTTCCGACAAATGAGCGCTAGCATGTGTTTAATATGGTTGATCTATTTATTATTATTATTATTATTATTGCAATTAATTATCATTAAAATATGTATATTTTATATATAATAAAATTATTTTATTTTATTATTATCCTAAATATATTTTTCTCTGTATTAAGATTCTATAACAATTTTTTAATATTATTATTTTAATATATAAAAGATTTATCATTTTAATTTATATTTTTTAAAGGTATTATTTTACACTACCTAATTTTTAATATATCTTTCAACTTTAATTTATTTATTTTCTCGTATTATTTAAATAATTTTATTTTTTAATTATGTCAGATTAATTAAATTAAATATAATTATTTTTCTCTTATAATCCAAACAGTCTTATTTTTAAAAATATTTTCTTACGCTCTAATTAAAACAACTTTAATGACTTATTACTACATACATTAATCCATTCATGCAGGAGAAAACATATGGGAAAGGCTGCGTAATGATGAATCACTAATCACTTGTCAATTTCTGTTTAAGGTATTTATTCGCTGTATTAAATAATACCAATAATAGTTAATTATAATATATGTTGTTTCAAGTATAAAGCGAAAAATTGGCCAAATATTCGATTTTTTCTTCCACGGGAAGAATTCAGATATGTTTGGGTTCTATACTCTTATTGAATATTACCTATCATAACGATATCGTTTAAATATAATATTGACACATTTTAATAAATTTTATTATTTGTTAAACTTATTACGTTTTATCCTATCATCTATCATTTATTAATTATCAATTTTATTATTCCGTTACACGTAATAGATCCACGTAATTTAGAAGTCAAAATTAAGTATAATTTAAATATTTATTTAATTTTTACCCTTTTGATATATTTTTTAAAGACAAAATTATGATAAAATAATTATATGCTATAAAACGGTCAATATCTAATAAATATGTCATAAACACAATAATTGATCTTACGATGAAATTTATATAAAATTTGGATAAGTTGGTAGCACACACAAATATCTTTCTTCAAATGATAAAAGGTTGATTACATTGCTGAAAAAAAAAGAACGAATAAGAAGCTTTTAATTAGCACTGAAAGGAAATCACTGTGATTATTTTGACTGATTATGAAAATCATAAATGGGAATGGAAAAAGTTGAGCACAGTAGATTCTTTCATCAAATGATTACAGTACTTTTTTGACAATGGGTAGCTTGGAAATTTTGCTTTTAGCCAAATTATCAGGTTCGAATATATTCCTAAACAGAAAAAAAAAATGATTAAATTATTAGAAAATAAGTTTAAAACTATTTTATTACGAAAACAGTTTGTAAATAAGTTTTAGTTTTATTTGTACACTGTAATTTCATTTTATATCTAATTAATGTAAAATTTTAAACATGTTATCTCACACAAATATTAAACATTATAAATATTTATGGTGGTCTAATAATTTTTTAAGTATAACTTTTATAAAAGTAACTTTGATATCACAGGAAAGCCTAGCTTAAATATAGTTTAATTTTATAAAATTGGTTTTATTTTTATAGGTTAAATATATTTTTATTTTTTTATCAAAATTTTCAAATTTTATTACAATTTTATCCTCGTACTTAAAAAATAATGAATATTTCTTAGTTCAACAATCTTTATTATATATTTATAAGCATATTTAATGTTTGGTTTATATTTAAATTGTTTATATTGTTTGATACATCTTAATTTATGTATTATTATTATTTTTAAATGTTATTTAATACGTACAAATAATTAATATTGTTTGGTTAAAAAAATTATATTCATTCATTTTTAAAATTTAGAATTAAAATATATCAAAGTTTAAGACAATGACAAATTTTAATTTCGTAAGACTGCAAACATATTTATGCTTACTTTTATTATAATTTTATTTTATTATTTTTAATTAATGTGAATTTTGTAAAGTGAATTTAAGAAAATTTGATTTTAATTAATTATTTATCTATTATGAGATATAGATTAACGCATAATCAGACACCATAACTTAATTTCTCATTCATCTCACATGTCTAATTCTGCTTAACAAAGTGATATCTACTTATAAGAAATTATGTTTAATAGAAAGATAGTGAAAGATACTTAACTTTACTAAGATGTAACTTTTATATATTCTCATTCTTGCATGATTGAGAAAAGAAAATTGCTTAACTGGTTTCATGTTTGTCAATGTTTTACATAATATAATTTCTATTTAATAGAATTTATTTAAAATCAATCAAGATAGTTAAATTTATATACTTTTTTTTTTAATTGTCAAAAGATAAGAGGAACAATAAAAAAACTATAACCATTGACAAATGACGAAAAAAATTAATCGTTAACATAATTAATATATTATCACATCAATAATAATTTATCTAACTCATTGAATGAAATTTAAAATACTAATTAAGGTAGAAGACAAGTATCACTTATTATAAAAGAATCAAAATTATTGTTTTCAAAAACTAAAATAAAATAAATTTTAACCAAAATTAAACTAAATAACACAAATCTCTTTTCGTATAGGTTTGGCCATTCATCCCAACAAAATAGGATATTTGTTTCATTTTTAACCTACTTTCTAGCATTGGGAAGATCATGAAAGGTGTTCTAATTGATACGTGCTTTTAAACTATTTTAACTGAGTAATTATATTATGAAATAAAACATACATTTTATATTCATACCATATGACCGATTTTCACTTTATAATTTTAATTGTTTAATTCTAACTAGCTTGAATATAGATAATACAATCAATATAGTTATAATTTAATAATTACATCGTGAAATTCGCACTGTATATGAATTCAGTTTGGTAAAGTTTGACATAAATAATTAAAATGATATATAATTAACTATGATCCAGCATTAATATATTTATTATATGAACCATTAAAATAATGATAAAAATTTATGGATTCTTACGAGTATGTCTATTAAACCAATGAAAATATTAAAAAAAATCACATTTTCTTTTACAAAAACGTCTGGAATGTGTAAAAGATAAAAAAAATCGGTCTAGTTTAAAATAACTAAAACTTTTGAATATATAAAGTACTCATAATTTAAAGAAAATTATTTTTAATTTTTACGCTAGAAGTAATTGACGATTCTAGTATATATATTTTATTCAACCTTCATTTCTTGTGATATGAAATTTTATTTTATATCCCAAAAAAAAAAAATTGAATTCTGGGCGGGTGGATAAATTTGTTCCGTTGTTATTCATAACATGAAAATGAAGAAATTTAACAAGTACAAAACTATTTATTAACTACTCACTAAAAGAGAATAGAAAAAAAAAGGATTAAATATATTTTTGTTCTCTTTATTTTTAGTGAGAATTGGAATTAGTTTCTCTTCAAAAATTGTAACCAATTTAAACTTTCATCTTTAATAAATGGGTGAATTTAGTTTTTTTAACAAAATTTTGTTAAGTTTATATGACGTTTTAAACGTGTTTTTAAGTAAACATTGAAGCAAAAATGAGTTAAACGAGGTAAACAACTTAAATATTATCATGAGATGTGTTTAAAACGTTAAATAAATTTAAAAATATTTAGTTAAAATGACCAAATATACATATTTTCAAAATTGAGAGATTAAATTAATCTAAAATTTTGAGAAAAAATTATTTCTAATTTTGCACTAAAAATTAAGATAAAAAACATATTTAATCCAAAAATTAAAAACTAACTCGTGTCTAATATTATGGTGCATAAATTATATATATCACAAAGAGAAAGAAGTAAAAAACATTTATGACTTGATTTTGACGTAGTATTATTATTTATCATCATTTACGCGTATTATAGTATAGTGTCTACATTCTTGATTGGGTGTTCTCGTAAAGATAGTATAATGAGTCAAAAGTCAAGCTAAAACTTAATTAGTACTCACCAAGAGTTTAATAATTTTATCCTTCTCAAATAAATATACAAATTCATAGTATTTAATAGTGTGAAGGAAAGAAAATTCACACAACACACTGCACATATCTATCACAATTTTTTTTATTACGTCACTTCATTTATATTTGACCTTATAGAATATTAGAAATGAGTTACAAAAAGTATATAGTGATATTTTTATAATTAAATTGTCAAAATTTGTATATGACTATATAAATGTAAAAATTGATTTTTATATCTCACACTAATAAACTAGATATAATTTTGTTTAAAAATCTTATAATTTACTATATGTTATTTATTTTCTTATTATTTTTAAACCATTTTTCTATGTTTTATATATTTATTTGAGATATCTATACTACTTAAAAAATTCTACAAAATTTTGTGGTGTTATCTTTTATTATATTAAAAAAATTCCATGCTTTCATTAAAGGTAAATTTTAACTTAAAATTAAAAAAACAAATAAGGGTTGTCTTTAGAATAGACAAATTATAGTCTAATAATTTACTAGACTTAAATTTACATTTCATGCAATTACATCTAACCAAGGTAAGATGTGAAAAAGCCTAAAACATTGTATGTAACAATTCTTTTTTTATGTTAATGACATTACTATTATATACTTTCATTATAAATTGGGAAAATGACACTGCACTCGTATTTTTTTTAAAATATTCATTTCGTTCTTCTATTTTTTAGTCATCTTCAATTTTCATGTTTGGACGTCGTGAAATTTTAATATTGTTGTTTGATATGAAGTAATGTACGTGTTGAAACTAGTTGTGGTGGGTAGGTTTACATTTTATTTCAAAGCATTTTATTTTCAAGTTTCTTTATTTTCAAATTTCTTCTAGATCATACAATTTACAATAATTATTTAATATTTAGTTTTATTTATGGACTATATGTTCTAGAAGGATAAAGGTAATCTTTTAAATCATACAATTCATAATTAAAAAGATACAAGTTTCAAATGTACTATAAATAAACACCTTTAAACGTAGTATTTCAAATAATTTAACATGGAATAATGTATTTGAATTTTTTTATTGTGGAATCAATAAGGTATTTTTGGATTGTGTAAGGCCCAGTTGGGGTGTTACAGATTGTCAAATCCAAAATATATATATATATATATATATATATATATATATAATACAAATACTAAAAAAATTCTATTTGTTATTTAAAAATAAAAAATCTATTTATATAATAAAACTTATACATTTATTTTCATCTCATTCACATTATGAAGTAGTTTATGACATACTTTTATATCAATAATTAATAAAAATTATCAGATAAAATCACCTAAAAAATAATTAATAAAAATTAATTTATCAATTATGAATTAACTTGCCAAATAGTTTTTTCTCAATCGTACCCCGTATGGAAAACGTTGTACAAAAAATACCTTGACGAACGCACGCGTATTCTAGTAATTATTTACACATTTTTTGTATCAGCGTTCTAATACAGCTGCTAGCAAGGGCAAAAGTTCTGCAATACATGGTCGAAGATATACAAAATATTTTAAATTAAAGTGAATCGAAATATAAAAAAAAAAAACATTTTTATTTTTATTTTTATTTTTTTTTGATTTGATATTTGAAGATAAATTATTATTAGAACTATTCAGTTAATTCGAAGACAAATTATTATTAGAACTGTTGAGTTAATATAGGGATGATTTTGTAGCTTTTAATTATCGTGAACGTAACGTTATATATGGTCCACTGTGTTTATCATTATCCTTTAATAAATAGTGCCAAATTATTTATTACAATTGTCTATAAACGAGTAATTTAAAGTCTTTGCTTTCTAAGGCTTACATATTTGAATGCGCGTTTATCGTTCGGTGTCTCATAAACCCAAGTTAGAACCCACAAAATGTGAAATGATAATAAGGGGTGAAAACAAAAAATGGGGTAGTTTGGTCTTTTAACCAACCTCTGGAATGTACACGGAAACTGTGGGGGTGCATAAAAAAAGGGCCGTAACTCATAGGTACATTCAGGACTTCTCTCTGGGCCTCCTCGTCCTTTACATGTACCGTGTTTGTTTTACAAAATGAAAAAAAAAAAATCTGCAAGAAAAGGAGCGGGATTTCATTCACACGATTCAATTTCGAAAGATAATTCTGATGAAGAACAACGAGGAAGATTCGAACATTTGAAATTAAATTTGAAAAGTCCAACGCCAAAAAGCAAAAGCCATTGAAATCACTGTGCCAAAGTGGTCCTAATAATAATCTTATTCTGAAAACCTGAATCCTCAATTCTCACTCACTTTCCTTGCTCACTTCAGTGTGTGTGCAGAGAAACAAAAGGAAATGGAGAACAACGCTGAATCTGAGAAACCGAAAGGGAAAGGGATTCCAGTTCACGGAGGCAAGTACTTGCGCTACAACATCTTAGGCAACGTTTTCGAAGTCTATGCGAAGTACGCACCGCCTCTTCAACCCGTTGGTAGGGGCGCATACGGCATCGTTTGGTTCGTTCTTCTCTCTTTCGCTATTTGATTCGATTAATTTAGTTAGTTAATTAATTTAATTGATCAAACTGATTTTTGAATTTTGAATAAATTTACAGCTGCGCGACGAATTCGGAGACCGAAGAAGGAGTTGCGATTAAGAAGATTGGGAATGCGTTTGACAACAGGATCGATGCGAAGAGGACGCTCAGGGAAATCAAGCTTCTCTGCCACATGGAACATGATAACGTGCGTTTTTTTTTTGTTTGCTGTGATTTTTAGATATTAAAATAACGATGATTTGTGTTTTCTTTAATGATGTTTTATTTGGTTCGTTTTGCTTTGTTATTGTGCAGATAATTAAAATTAAGGACATAATTCGGCCAGCGGAGAGGGAGAATTTCAATGATGTGTATATTGTGTATGAGTTGATGGACACCGATTTGCATCAGATTATACAGTCTAATCAGGCTCTCACTGATGAGCACTGTCAGGTGAGGAGTTAAGTGGTTGTGGTTATTGCTGAGTGGTGGTAGTGCTGACTAATTGTTTGGAATGTTTGACTTGAAAGAAACGTAAGTGTGCACGCGTCAGAGGAGTGATTGAGAGTTAGTATGAGAAAAAAGTGTTGTGACATTTAAGAGGGTGTCTAAGACCTAGCTTCAGGGATAACGGTGAGATATTTATAGTAAGAATACAAGACAATGGGAGTTTATATTTATAGTATATTTGTTCTGTTCTTTAGTGGATAATGTGGACATGCTTGAACCTCTGACCATATGAATCAATTACATGATAATGTTTCAGTTTAACCAGTAATTTCGAGTTTGAGAATATAAATGCAGTAAATACTGGGAGCTAGCTAGAGTTGTCTTGTCCAATTCGAGTAGTATTGTCTCATGAGGAGGATATCTATATAATCAAGGCAAAAATATGTGGAGATATTTGTTGTCTTGTTTGTGTTGTAATGACCGCCACTCAACGGGCTCTTTGGTGCTTACTTACTGGAGTTTAATGTGGGAAAAAGGTATTATGTTTGAAGGATTCACGGAAAGTGATTATATAAAGTACCATACTGGACGAAGCATTTAATAGTGATGAAGATAAGTTTAATTCGTCCCTATCCCCGTATTTTTTGGCATTGAATGTTATGTGACATTTTGACGCTTTGGTTCAGTAGTTGTTACTTGTTAGTGACCGTGTTTGATGGTATGGGAGGAGAATCTAATTTAATCGAATGTTTCTTCTCATTTGTTAATGTAACCTAACTACCACCAAGAATTTAATCCAAGCGATAAGATAAGAAGTTTGTTTTTCTTAAATGAAGTTTTGGGTGTGACTGAGTGTTGTGAAGAGAGTAAGTGCTAGTATAACTCGTGAGTCCACTGGCTCAACTTGGATTAGTTGGAAACTAAGTTGACTTCTTGATATGAACGATCTAAGACAAATGAAAAAGAAATCTAACTACTCGAGAGATATTAGAAAGTTGTTATTACAAAAATTATCAAGAATGCTAATGAGAAAATGGAACTGTTAAATTGGTCATTTGGGGCTGCATCTGTTTGCGATGCTATCTATTGTTGTTCGAGAACCTTGAATAATTCAGTAACCAGCATCAGATCTTCTGATGTTTTTTATTTGAAACTGATTATGAATCATTACCCTTTAAATTTGAATTTCGTGGTTTTATTTGATTTGTATCTTTGTAGTTCATAAAACTTAAATATTGTTTTCAATGTCACTGCAGTACTTTTTATATCAACTCTTGCGAGGATTGAAGTACATACATTCTGCAAATGTTTTGCACCGAGATTTAAAACCAAGCAATTTACTTCTCAACGCAAACTGTGATCTCAAAATATGTGACTTTGGGCTTGCCAGAACAACCTCAGAGACGGATTTTATGACAGAATATGTTGTCACTCGTTGGTACAGGGCCCCTGAATTGTTATTGAATTGTTCAGAATATACTGCTGCTATTGACATTTGGTCGGTTGGTTGTATTTTAATGGAGATAATCAGACGGGAGCCTTTATTTCCTGGTAAAGATTATGTTCAGCAGTTGGCCCTTATAACTGAGGTATTGATCTTTTCTCTTCAATACCTGGTTGCATGTTGAATTGGCAGCAAAGTTTAGCTTAGCATGCCAGGATCCTTGTCTTCTCAAGTATCTTTTAATTAGTATTGATCGTTAATTCAAGCTTACAAATGATTAAATCTTGATGAACAAAGTCCTCATAACCATCTCTCAAAACAGTTATTAGGTTCACCAAATGACTCGGATCTTGGGTTCCTCAGAAGTGATAATGCAAAGAAATATGTTAAGCAGCTTCCACATATAGAGAAGCGGTCTTTTGCTGAGCGGTTTCCTGATACGTCCCCGTTAGCAATTGATCTTGCTGAGAAAATGTTGGTCTTTGATCCCTCCAAGCGAATAACTGGTATACCTCCTTTTTTTTTTTAGTAATACGTTAAGTTTTGTGTAAAATAAGTTTAAATCCCTCAGTATGCAGTCAAAATTGGTTGTAGTATATATGCCTTCAAAACGGTAGTTTTAGATCTTGTATTTCCTAATGTGGTACATTTTTTCTCAATTCTATACTTCTCTATAGACAACCCACCACATTTCAGATCTACAAGAACCAAACTACGGTTTTAAAATGGTGGGGACTAAAATCAATTTAGACCAAATCTCGGAAGACCTAAAAGGCTAAAACACGTTTTACCCGTTATCTCTTTTATCATGTTCTTTCATTTCTTCATAAGTTTTACTTTTTTGCATAGTCGAAGAAGCACTAAATCACCCATATATGGCAAGTCTTCATGAGATCAACGAGGAGCCCGTTTGCCCAACTCCTTTCATCTTTGATTTCGAACAGACAACTCTTAACGAAGAAGACATAAAGGAGCTCATATGGAGAGAGTCTCTAAACTTCAGCCAGGATCAGATGTTGGAATAGCCTCGGGCCTTGACAAAATAGGTTTTTATATGGAATTTCATTATTCAGGTTTGGAGTTGGGTGGTAAAGGTTCTATTTCTATCAAACATGTTATAAATTGCTTTATTTGGTTTGGAGTTGCAAGTGCAGCATGTGATTCTGTAATGGAAGTGGTGAGGGAGATAGGTTCTCCCATTCCAGTTGTTGCCTTGAGAGGGCAACTTTCATTTACCTTTTTTATTTCTTTGAGAGGATTATGGTACCCACAAAGCGTTGGTGCTTGTTATGCATAAGAGGGGCATATGCTTCCAAGGCCTAAGCCTTTGTCTTTTTGGCTTTGCATTGTATAAATATCCAAATATAGTAGTTACACAGAAGTTATTGAAGATAAGCCACAATATAGTGGTTTTTATTTTTGGGTGATTATAATAGAAGTTTTGTTTCGTTATATGTTTTCACTTTTGAACTTTATACACACTTCTGTTGCGTTTTCTGAACTTTGGATTCTGTTTTGGTACTCGTAAACTGTCTTTTCCTTCAAATTACAGAGTTATGGCAATCACAGCTTGCTAGTTCCACTTGTGGAATTTGGCTCCACTAGATTGGTTGTGAGATTCACTTCCGAAGATAAAGTTGAGAGGGATGATTCTTGTTGAGAAAACTTTGACTTTGATAATTTTAATTAAGTTAATTTGCATACACGGAATTTTATTATATTAATGACTTTTGTAATTTATGATTATTGCTTTACCCTTTATTTTGTAAAAGCTGAACTTTGGAAGAATTGGATTCATAATGTGTTGCTATTTAAATTGACAATCGAATTTGTGTTGTGTCTGTGTACATCTATTAGAAGAATTATTGTTAATAGGTATTGAATGTTTGAATGACCGAAAGCTTACTTTTCATTATCTTTGTTGGATATCTCACTTTGTAGTGATAGTTGTAATATTAGTTTAAAATAATTTGTAATCACTTATTTTGAGGTGATTAACCATTAGACGAAGGTTTTGATGATTCGTGTATGACTTTCTCTATTTCCTAATCCCTTTATTTCACTGTTACCGTGATTAAATCTTTATACACTTTCTAAAAGATTAATATTTGGATATTTGTTACTTCAGTTTGATATAATCTTAAAATTTATTAAAAACAAATTTTGAATAATTAGAAGTTTTAAAAGTAAAAATTCTAACTTCAAATTAATTCACCCTTTTTGGTTTTGTTCAACCTCGTCTTTTAGTCTAACACTAAAATCCTTTATTTTATTTTTTTAATTTTATGATTCTAGTTTGCATTTTTTGTCATTTTATTTTTAAAATTTGAATTCAAATAATCATCAAGTATTGGAGTTTGTTTATGGTGATAGGTGTTGATTATGAATAAAGTGTATGGTTTTGCTTGGAAGTTGACCCATAGCTTGCCTTTTCATTATTAAACCAAACAAAAAGACGCTTTGTTTTTTATGTGATTTTTTTTAAAGAGCGTATATATTAATTGATGTTTAAATAAATTTAATTGGTGATTTTGACTTTGAGTAGTCTATAATAAATGTGACATTTTCGTTTTATTTGATTAAATGGTAGTTAAAATACAAATCGATTAAAAGTTATTGAAAATTGGTGATGGTTTATACTGCTTATTAAGGATAATTAAACCAATAAATATAATTTTATAAGTATTTGAGTAAGAAAGGTACACTTCTTTTCAAAAAAATCATTATTTATATAGATTTTTTATGGATTTATGCTAAAAAAATTATGAAGTAAAAACCTTTGATTTTCTTAACTTCATCAATTTTAACCTTTTGAAGTTGATTTTTCATAATTAGGAAGATAGTAGAACGTGATGAATAAGTATTTGACAATATTTATTACGTCTTCAAAGTAAAAATTGATAGTTATTTTTATCCTGATCTACAATAAATATAAAATTTATATCACAACAAATAAAATTATAGAAATATGATCATGTTATCAAAATTTTAATGTAAAAAAATAATGATTTTCTTCGATATAACAAAAAATCATAATTTTATAAACATCAAAATAAAATACCCAATATCATTTAAATAAATATCAAATAAAAAAATTACACATAAGTAAAATTTATCACTATTACAGCAACCACTACATGAAAATATCTAGTTAAAAATCAATTTTATAAACAAAAAACAATTAATCACTATAATAACAAATTTAGATATCAATTTACAAAATTAAAAATTATTGATTACTAAAATAGTCACTATTATAAATGAAAAATTATAATTGATTATCGGTTATTTTGGTAACTAAAACTAAGTAATTAATTTTTAGTGATTAATTTTTTTTGTAACCAAAATTATAATAATTAATTTTAAAGATAAATTATAATTTTTTATTCATAATAATAAATATTTTGAAAACTAATAATTTATAATTTTATAAATTACTATGTAAATTGCTGACTATTTAAAAAAATTCTTTCCAAAAGAAAAAATGAAATAGAAATGGAGGGGGAATGATGCTAATGCATGAAACCGTCATGCCCACAAAGAGTACCTATTATAACGAATGTGGGTTATGTTTACGATACAGCTTGCACTCGAATGTCCAAACTCTAGATTCATGGAACCTTTTTTAGGACATTACCATTTATCAAAATCTAACATAAAATGAGATTAAAAGACATTTACTCATGTTCCATTTTTAATTATAAAAATATTATATATTTTCAAAATATTTATATAGAAATATTAAACACAGCCTTTTTATTTTTTGCAGAAATATTCAAAGTAAACAATAAATTAAAAATATTAAAACACTTTATAAGTACAAAATAAAATAAAAAAACAGAAACTCCCTAGACTCTGGAGGATTACATTCACTTCACTTGTGGAAGTTATTGAGAATTGAGACCCACAGAATATATACGTGGACTCAAAGTTTCTTTTTGCTGTTTTTCAGGGCCTCATGTTTAACTCAGTATATAGATTTAAATATTTTTTTTATCCTCATTTTTGTAATTTTTATTGTGGATGGTTCTCATTCTTACCAAATATTTAAAATAGTCATCATTTTCGCAATTCGTGTTTAATTTAGTTATTTTCTGTAACGCCGTTTAAATCAGTAACAGTACACCTTACATGTGTCATTGTTTGTATTACGTTGTATTTTGGTGTATTACGTGTATAACACATGTGGATTATTAACGCTAAAATTTCAATTTGGGACAAAATGTGCAATTAGGTATAATTTTTTAACTGAAAATATAATATTCATAATCTCTCTTATTCGTATTTGTAAATTTTTTAAACTAATTTAATATCTTCTAAATATTAATAAAAGAGTGGAACTAACGACCTTTCTCATTTTCTTTTCAATTTTCTTATTAAATTAATTTTATAGCTTCCATAATCTTATCAATAATATTTTTAAATATTATAATTGGATATTGTTTCTAGTTATGTATATTCCTGAGAATATTGTTATTGGAGTGTGATTTATAGACATGTTTAAAACATGTCTATCTAATTCTGTTGTATTTATCGTCGCGATTCGCAATGCTTTTTATTTTTTAAAATAAGCAAAGTAAAAAAATGGAAGTTATGGTGAGGTTAGAAATAACTTCATGTAAATATAACTTTTTAACTTTTTCGGATGAGAATAAAAACCATTTAGAAGGAATGCAACCTTTTTAGAATATCCAAAAATAACTTTTTGCTAATCATCCTCATTTTCATAATTTGATGTTAAATGATTTGTAGTTTTACTAATTATTATTATTATTATTATTATATATAATAAAATAAAAAAGTTTAAAATAATAAGAGAATTAGTCGTGTGGTTCTATATAAATTTGGTCTTTTTATTAATTACTAGTAAAACATACACCATGCAGTTTTGCCAGATAGAACTTATAGAAAAGCTAATATAAGTTACATGAAAGTTACGAGCAATTATAAATGATCACAAATCAATGTAAACTCCGAAAATTACATAATATAAGAAGATTAAAAAAAAAGTCGACAGAGTTGTATTACAGAATAATTAAAACAAAAAATAAACATATAATATTAATATATAGCTCCCTTAAACTCAAGTTGAGGGATTGAGACAAATGAAATTCATCACATTGAGTTTGTTGCAGAGCAAGCAAAAGAGAGTGATTTCGTGAAAACATCATCTTACTGATCAAGACCTAGAATGTGAGACACTAAGAGTTGCTTGGACAACTTTGTTATTATTTTTTGATTGAATACATAATTTTTACCTACTTATGTAAATATCAATGAGTCATGAATATTACATATAAGAAATTAAGACATCTACGAGTTTATGAATATTTTTTTTTATATATTGGTTCTTCATACATGTTGATACTCAATATATAGTCAAAGTTATACTTGCTTCACAATTTAAAAAAGGAACTCAAAGTATAAATCAACCTACGACAACTATTAAACATCTTAGTTTATACCGAACTCCAATCATACTAAAAAATATCTGATAAGAAAGTTAAACTATAACTCTTATGAAGACTTCAACTTTTCAAATAATCATTTACTTAGTTAAAAAGTTAAAAAATCAAGTTTAAAATGATTAACTTAAAACATTATTTCCGTATTCAAATCATACTAACTAATTTTTGACCATACAAAGTAAAAGTGTACAATTCAATACCAATTTAAGATTACTTGGAAACTATTAAGTTAACTTCGGTGATGTACATATTCCACTACAAGAATGCTAAAACTATTCCTTCAATCCAAATTTTCAATTTCATAACTCAAATATACAAAAACTTAGGATTTCATGTTCAACATACTCATTAAGTTCAAATACTCATCTACGAATATCCACATCTACTAAATTATAATATTCTAACTTGATTAAACCATTTAATTATATCAAACACATTAACATATTAACTTTTATATTGTTGAATTGTGTTTTTCGAAGAAGAGCGCACAATTAAGATATGAAAGTTCTAACTTGTTATTGAAAATCTTAATTTACAAACAAAAAATATCAGTATTAACCAAACTTAGTATTAGTAGAAATTCATTTAACTAGATCAAACCTTGCATGTGCATTTAAGAATAAAATAAGATTTTGGAATCTAAGGAAGAGAAAAACCTATTCTAAACAAAATATAATTGATTCATAAAAATAAAGAGAAATGAAGTAATACATTTATAAAAAAAAAACATGAGAAAATAATATTGAAAAAAAAACTTATAAATAAAATCAAATAGTTAAGATTACATATATTCCGATCTCAAAGTTCTTTACAATAATATTACTAGGTTAATCATTATATTTGAGGTATGATTATATTTGAGGTATGATTATTAATTTTGAAGTTCCATGATGATTATGTTCTTCTAATATAAATATATATATATATATATATATATATATATATATATTTTAGGGTATAAAAATATATTTAAATTGTTTATGTCTAGATTCCTAAATGATATTAAATTATTGAGTGTATCAACCCAAATTTCGCATCTCAAGTTTAAAAAAAATAAAAGTTTGTCTTTAAAATTAATTTTTTATTTTCCCATTAAAGATTAATAAAATCAGAATTCATTTATACTATATTCTAAAATAAATTTTGTATATTTTAAAGTTAAATATATTTTTTATATCTTAATTTTGAGAAAAAATGGGAATTATTCCCTTCTTGAAATTCTGACTTAATTTAATTTTTACAAATTTTTAAAAATATGAATTTAATATTTTTAATAAAATTTTGTTAAGTTTAGTTGACATTTAAAATCAGCATCTTATAATACTATTTGTACTATTTACACACATTTCAAAAGTTAGAAATTAAATTAAGTGACAATTTTGAAAAGAAATTAATTCATATTCTCACTCACAATCAAAAAGGTCATAAAAATATTTAACCTTTTTTTAACAATATCTTTATACATCGTTATAAATTAATATATAAATAATGATAAATCTTAGTTTTCTTCGTAATTTAGTTAATCCTTCCGTTAGATCTCAATGCTTGTTATTTTTCTTAATATTCCTTAATTCCCAGTTTTGCTCAAAAGATCATTCTTCTTTTCGAAAAGGAAAAGTAATATTACGCGATTTTGTTTGGTTTATAAATAAAATGGATAAAAGTAACGATTTTCAGGTTACTGATTAGAAACCGGTGGAAACACACGTCTTAGGTAAATAAAAATAAAATTATAAGTTTTATCTATTTTAATTTAAAAAACATATTTATTAAAAGATAAAATTAAAAAAAAATCAACTTTATTTGAATATGAAAAAATAAAAGGCCAGGAAAAAAGATGTAAAGAACAAACACATCTCAAAAGTATAGTTATAGAGGTTTATTTTTCAGTTAAAAAAAAACAAAATTTTAATTGAACTCAGAGCCTCCTTTATTCTTTACTTGCACGTTGCACCAAAAGAAAGAACAATTAAACTTTTTGAATTTTCCTTACCCTTTTGCACCATCCTCCCGTTTTCCCATGAAACAAAAGGACACGCTTACGATTTTTTTACATGAATTTTAAGTAAAAATGTTTTATATTTATTTCATTTTTCAAAAATATTTTTTTATTGACAAAATCAATATTCTCTAATAATAATTTTTGTTCAATTTTTCATAAAATAAGAATCTATTTTTTCTTGAATTCAAATAAAAAAAATCATAGAAAAAACTTTAATATTATTAAATTGTTTAAGATATAATAGATTATAAGTAATTTATTTTTTACTAATTTCTTTTCATAGTCCTAGTATTAATAATCAACCTATAGTTTGTACTCACAACTATTTGATTTTTTATCTTTTTCATTAAGACATTTTCCGTATATCCTGCTTAAAAATAATTATCATTTTAGAGATTATATTTTTATTGTTTTGTAAAAAATTATTTTTTTTTTTTTTTAATTTTAACTTTAGTGTGGTCTTTTGGCATCTCCAGGTTTCTATACAGTAGTAAGTGAAATGATATAAATTAAAACGAAATTGAGTTAACAAACTGTCATAACTAAAATAAAGTTACAAATCATGATAATAATCTTAAATCGTAGCAGAAGAAAATGATAAATGTAGGGCGAAATAAAATAAAACCCAATTCAATTCGTCTTATTTCATTATGTGGGTTAAAAACTCTAAATTGACTAGAAATAAGAAAAAAATTATAATTTATAAAGAAATAATAATCTTTAGAATAAATGATTAAGCATAACAATAATTTACTGTTTATAAATGGATAATATTCAAAACAATTCACAATATGTAAATAAGAATAATTCTTATTTTACAAGCCTTTTTTTTTTGTTTGGAAGATAAATTAAACACAAACTTAATTTCTAGTAATTTGAACAATTTTAAATTTGATTTTTTAATATCATCTTCATTCATTCTTAACGAAAATAAACAAAAATAATAAATCAGAAAATAAGTCAATCACCTCGGTTTAATATTTTATTTAATTTCATTGTTTATCATCATTATATTATTGCGAAGTGTTACTAGTTTTGTTAATGTTATTCTTTTTCTATCAAAAATCTAATTCACCGTTATATTTCGTAAAATTTTCCTTCTTAACAATTTTTTTTTTCACAACCTTTATTTCCTAATTCATTTAATTTTTACACACATACACCTTAACATAAAACACTCATCAGATAATAACACCACTTTATCAAATACATTTTTGACTTACTATTTTTTTTTTATAAATTATATTATTTAATCCTACTTCTCACTTAAGAAGCCCTTTACCTTTCATTAAACTTTATCTAGATAGTAAAAAAAAAGTGCATGTGTTAAAAAATTGTATTATTATAACACTTCTTATGTGTAACAATTTTATTTGAAGATCACTTGTTATGTGAAAAGAATGATAAAAAGAGCACTCTTTGGACACTCCCAGAGTTAAATCCAAATAAGTGTTCATAATTTGATGAGTTTGTCTGAGAGATTCACAAGTTAGACCTTATCCAATGTTTTGTTGAAAATCACTATTCCATGAAACTGAATCAGATAGTTTATACCTTGATATAATACAAACCAAAATTCCATGGGACATAGTTCTCGTGCGTGAGATCTAAAGGTTGTTTACTATTTGTTGCTTCTAACTTTATCCATGATGTGGTCATGCACCTGTACAATTAGATTCCCCTTATGGAAAGTTGTTGCAAATATGTGGTTCTCAAGTTTTGTTACATCTTATGAACAACAATATATTCTATTCTCATAAAGTAGACAACACATGATTTTCAAAAGGTTGCAACAATAAGTTAAGTCATAAAAGAATCCCAATGGTCCAACATGATTTTTCTCTACTCTTGTTATTTTTTCCACTCTTTTTCTTTTTCACCATTAACTTTTCTAGATTCCTCAATTTCTCACCAAAATCAACATTAAGGTTTCTAAACCCCACGTCACCATTTCTAATCAATTCATATACACCATCATGCCAATGGATCATTTTTGGAACTTTAATACTATCACAGTCACAATTAATTTTGTTGCAGATGACATCAATTGTCTCATGGTGAAAGTCATGTGGGTCAAGTCACAATCTTATCGTGACGCTTATACCGTTATGCTCTTAAGTAGAAATAGTTATGTTGTGCTATGACTAGAAATATAACTTTTGGCTTTGTGATAAGAGCTCGATCTAACAAATTAACCTGCACATTTCAACCGTGCATCCTAGTGTTGGAAAATTTAAGAATGAGTTTAAGTCTCACATTGAATAAAAATAATAAGAAAGTTGAGCAACGTATAAGGAAAAAGATTAGTAAACTCGTTTCCTTAAGATTTTGGATTGGAGTTGGTATCAATTTTTTATGTGTGGGTTGAACTCATTTCTTATTAATGTTGTGTTCAACAACTTAATGTCTTTTCTTCCTTAATTTCAACTAGTTACAATGCATGTCTCTTTGTGAAAAAGATTCTCACTTTCTCAGCCACTAGCATTCTTATACTAGAAATATCGGAGGGATTCGTCTGACTTCACACACACATAACACAACATAACCATGTCTACTTTATCTTTTATTATCATTTTCTCTTCTTCTTTCCTTACACATATGAAGAATTTTTAGATGTGCAAAATAAATGAGTGCATTCATCTTATGAACTAAGAAAATTTGTGATACTTGTAATATCAACGTATGAATTAATATCAAGTGAAAAGTATGTATCTTTATCAACTATGTAAATTTGTCACAAATAATGTTACACAACAATTTATGATTGATTGAAAGATTAGTTTTTATGTAAGAGATATCCCATTATGGCTAAACAATTTTTAGACATGTTTAATATAGACCATTCCCAAAATAGTCTTCCATTATTTCTTGTAAAAACTGAACTTGATTTTGTATCACCAAAACTAGTAGAAGAATTTACTTCTTTTTTAGTTAAAGAAAATCAGCCGTACATTCTCATCCAATTCCAACATATTTGCTACATAGAAACCTTAAAATCCAATGTAGATTCAATAAAATAACGATGAAACATACACACCGTAATAGCAATTGACACATACACAATCATATACACTCCCTCAAAGAAGAATTTCAACTATGCAACTTCCTTTCAAACCTAGGATAAATTCCTTAGGACCATATGAATAAATAAAGATATGTACTTCTCATTCTCCTCCTCTAATGTAAAAGTAATGTAACATCACTTCTTGTGTCATTTTTCTCATCTCTTACAATCATTGGTTTTATTTTTTATAAATCAATATATCACCTAACATAATTATATTTTATTAAAAAATTAACTTTACAAATAACTCAATCATATAAAATCGATTTAGAAAATGAGATTGATATCCATTTATATATTATAATTTTATTTTATTTTTAATCCATATAATATTTAAACACACGAAAACTAGTCTTATTGTGAGAGTTCCTAACATTTTTCGATTAAACAATTTAAATATTCAATAAAAAAATCCGTATTAGAAGAAGCTATATAATTTCATATACAATTATAACGCATAAAAGACACAAATACTACAAGACAAGCATGGTAGGTAATATTTAATAATAATAATATTGTTATTATTTCATAAGAATTGGAATAATGATTATTACAATTATTATGAATTTTGTAATGAATAATTAAATAAGAGTAACCTAATCATGTGCTGAATGGATAATTTGGTGCGGTGTGTGAAGTAAACGACGGCGTTTCGGGGCTTGTGGGTTTGAGGGGAGAACCTTTATACGCGAGGCGAGTGAGCCACGTGGTGGGATCCAGATCTGGAAGATCGTATTAGATTCGGAAGGGTGCACATAACCTCGCGGCTTTTGATTTTGTCCACGTCACGCAATCAACGCGTCTCCAACGCGCCACGTCACGCGGGCCCAGCGTCCTACGTGGAGTTCCGAGCCATTCACGCCTTCATTTTGTACACGTCAGCGTGCTCAGAATAATATCTTCTCCCCCACTCTCTCTTAACCTTTTGGCTTCGCTATTTCTCTGCCAGTCAAGTGTTTTCCATAGAAAATCGTTTTTCGCCGAATTCGAAACGAAAAGAAAAGAAAAAGAAAAGAAAAGAAAAGAAAAGCTTTGAGAGAAATGTTAGAACCTTGTTACCTCAGTTGCTGAGTTTCTTTCTTTGATTGTGATTTATTTATTTATTTTTGCTGTTGTGATTTTTGTTTTGCTCTATTTTGGAAACGAGATTGGAGCTCTGACTGTTACGATTTTTGATTTTTTTTGGTGTTGGATTGTTTTTTCCAAGTTGCTGCATCGAGCTAGCAAATGGAGGTCTGGTTCTTGTCAGTGAAGCTCTGAAGGTTGGTTTCGTGGTCCTGTGAATTTGGTGTTTTTAATTTTTGTGCCTCTCTTGCTATTTTGGTTTTACTGAACATAAAATAAGCGGTTGAAAACGCGGTTTTAGATTGTACTTTATGGATTTTTTTTTTTCGTGTTTTGTTTGGTGTGGATAAGTAAAAGTTCATTGCTATATTTGTAAGAGACATTAACCTTTTTAAGTTTGAATTTGGTTTCCTTCCCTAATTTATGAGGTCCGAGCTAATATATTCGTGTAAAATAATCTACGATGCGTCTCAGTGTAATTATAATTTTTGCATCAAATTTAGTAAATAAAAGCAGTGCATCTATCCGGTGATATGCAAATTAGATGGAAATCACTTTTAAAAAAAGGAAGTAAAGAAAGAGGATATTTAGGTTGTAGTTTTGGACTTTGTTTGTTTTATGTTGCCGTATTAAATAAGCCACTAACTATTCGAATTTCTGAAGTCTGCTGGAATCTCCATGGAAAATAATATGTGAACTGTCTCTATTTATGTAAGGAATAGGGCTGTTAAGTAAGTTTACTTATTATATTAATTTAACAGGATATCGGTATGAATGGGAAGTTTACCTTGTGCTGAGACAAAAGCTTTAAGAGTTCTTTGATGCAGGAACAGGTTGTCGTTCCTTTTCATTAAATTTGATATGAATTTTTGTTTTGAGCTTTTGATTTCTGTCTGGGGGCTGGAGTTTGGAGGTATGGATCTATATTTTCCATCTTAACTTTTGAATCACAACTTTGCGTTTATTACGAAGTGTAGGTTTTTCTCATGTAAAGTCTGTTAACAATTACCGTATGCAAATTCTGATTTACTCCCATGATATTTGTGTGGGTATAAATTTGTTTTGGCCTGTGGAGTATGCTCAGGTATAGGGTATTTTTTGTTTATTTCATAATTATTATTATTATAAAAGTCCTGACTTGACTGATGGATAGGGTTGTTAATTGCAGAAATTGATAGTTGAAGTGCTTGAGATGTGGGGAATCCATGACTCACCTGACGAGGGTGTTGCATTTGTGTGTTAATTCCTCACAATGTTTTTTCAGTGTGGTTGATATAGGCTGGTCCAATGAACAATAATGTTGGGAAAGGGAAAAGAGGTTTGGCAGAACATAATCATATGATTTTTGACAAAAAAAGCCTCAATTGTGGAGTAGCCAATGGAGGGGTAAATTCTGGATCATCAACAGAAGATAACCCAAGATTTAATAAGCTGAGTCAAGATGGAAACAATAGATTGAGGGGTCTGATTCAAATCAATGGGAGCTTGCAGGTTTCACAGCAACCACCTCAAGGGCCAGTCATTTGCTGGGAGAGATTTCTCCCTGTGAGATCAATAAAAGTTTTGCTGGTGGAGGATGATGATTCAACACGCCATGTTGTGCGTGCTCTTTTACGCAATTGTAGTTATGAAGGTATTTATGCTGTCTTTGTGGTCAGTTATGCCTTAGTAACAAGATTATAACTTATGATTCAAATTTTTTTTCCAAGCTAATGTTTTGTCATAATATGGATTGAATTGTAAGATTCAAGAGCAAGAAGAACCAACTTTTTAAGCACCATATAGATGATATATAGTGTTCAATATGACACTTTTAAAGTAAAAACGGATAAAAAAACTTAACCATAGGTTTTACTAAATGAAATTATAGTTCAATTTGTGTTTGTGAATTCTCTATTTTGGAAGAATGGAAACAAAGCAATGAAATCCAAATAGAGTCCACACATTGCATGAGTGAGTGAAAAACAAAGTAATTCAATAATCAAATAAAATAAATTCAAGTTTGCTTCTTCGATTCCTTTTTGTTTAACAATTTTAGCGTATATGAATTTCTAGTTTATTTCTTGAGAACTGGTGAAAAACAAGTGGGAAAAAGAATTTTTTTTTTTTGTTGGAATCATGTGATTTGTATCAATGATATGAAATTGAACCAATTTATTCATGTATTGTAAGATTTAAAGTCATTCTTGATTCATCTTATGCTATGAATTGATAGCTTGTTGAATCATATTGTACATTTCAAATCATGAATTGTATGATTTTTATATTTATGATTGTAGCTTGAATGCATTTGTATCAACGTGTGTACACACACACACACACAAAGTATGGTTTTTGATATATATAAAGTCAGTAAGTTTAAACTTTCTGATGGGTTCTATGTTTTATGCATTTATTACACAGTCTTGCTTTATTCTTACCGTTGAATGATTCTTGGCTATTTATCCACCCAAGGGGTCCCAGCATTGGTATACAACCTTTCAGTTAATGTATTTTAATCTGTTCTGTGGTTATTTGAGAGATATATTCTTGCGTATTTTATTTTGAAATGTGAAAGATAGCTCCTATATGAAGGGAATGATCCTGTGTTGATGGTAAATGTTAAGCTGAAAGGTGAGAATGATGCTTCCTAGTTTCCAGCGCTGATGTTAATTAGTTACAATCTTTTTGCGTACAAACTGTTAATAATCAGATTTTGGGCCTGGGGTGACTTTAATCGTGTCTTTATATTTATTTTGTTTTAATATGAACTGAATTGTCTCTCTAGAAGTAGGAGCTCAAACAACAAACACCGAAATTCATAAAATCCATGTTCTTCATCTATTACAGTTACTGCTGTTTCCAATGGTCTTCAAGCCTGGAAAGTCCTAGAAGATCCAGAAAATTGCATCGGTCTTGTCTTAACAGAGGTAGCTATGCCTATTTTGTCTGGAATAGGTCTTTTGTGCAAGATCATGAACCACAAAACACTGAAGAATATCCCTGTGATTAGTAAGTAGTGTACCAAAGTTATATTTTGGCACAAATTTAAGAATATATTTTCAATGACTATTGCTCATGTGGTGTTTCTTTAATTGCACATGTTCCAATGCATGCAGTGATGTCGTCTCATGATTCTATGGGTATCGTCTTTAAGTGTTTATCAAAAGGCGCTGTTGACTTTTTAGTGAAACCTATTCGGAGGAATGAACTTAAAAATCTCTGGCAGCATGTCTGGAGAAGATGCCACAGTGTGAGTTGATTTACATTTGTCTCAGGCATTACTGTAACTAATTTCAACATTGTTTTATCATAGAGAATTACTTCATTCTTCCACTTGAATATTAAATGATCTTTTATATATCTGTGTTTTGAATATAAACTGTTGTAAATAGAGGATTATTGGGATAAAAATATCCTCAATATCTTCATAGTAATTAGGAGAGAAATATCTTCAGAATCTTCCTATTCATTTCAGCTTATTTTATTTCTTTACTTTAGAATGTTTGATTGTTGTAAATAAAGGTGGTGAAAATGTAATTTGTGTGATTGTTATCAATCAAATCATTCTATTTCCTCGCATAGTTCAAGTTGGTAGCAGAACTCCTGATATTGGGAGCTCTGTTTCCGCTGCCACATAAACAACTGTTGCTGTCCTTGCCCTTTGAGGTAGGGGTGGTCAAGAAAGGTGTGCCCACACTGGTAACCGCTATGCCAACAATCGTGTCACCAAGGGTTGTCATGCACCACCACCAATATTATCACATGTAGCCTACTCACGTATCCTAGCTCCAGCAAGGATCAAACTTGCCCTCTTAGGCTCATAAGACCAAATCTTTGAGGTGAAATTCATCCCTTTGGGTCCAAATGATCTTCCATATATGGTGGGTTCCTATCGGCTTGATGACCTGACTTATTTGCAGGGAAGCTAGTATATTTAGAGGATTTTAAAGAGATGATCAAGATTAAACTGCATTTATGGTGGAGGACCGGGGTCAAATGACTTAACTTTGTGATTTGGGATAATGAAGATTCATCAATCATGACTCAGATGTGGCAATCTGTGGTTCCTAAGATAAGTCAAAACCATATGTTCTATTTCTCAGCTTAAGAGATATGGGATGACATAAATAACACTTTCTTTGAAGATGGATTTTGGTACCTACTATGACATTGAGAGCAAGGTGTTTAGTTCTCTCTTTGTATAAGAATATCACAAAATTTTGAATGGATTGTGGATTGAACTAGATTAGCACCAAAATTTGAAAAATGTGCAAAATAGATGCAACCACACATGCAACCACACATGTGAATTAACGGAAGATGAAAAATCTTTAAAATTCTTACATGGCTTTAACCATGAATATAATCTACTTAGGGTACAAATATTAGGTAAGGAAAATTTGCTTCCTCTATCGAAAGTATTTTTTATTGTAAGGGAAGAAAAAACTGAGAGGGTATTTATGCTTAAAGAAGGAATCTCCAAGATGGGCTTGCCATCATGACAATACGAAATGGTTTCTTTAAGGGATCAAACTTGGAGGATTTCATTGGCAAAAGGCAACCATAGATATTAATGTTCATACCATAAAAAGATATGGGCATACTAAGGAAACATGTTTCAAACTCCATGGAAGAGATAAACTCCTACAGAACAAGGAGACAACAAAGGAACCCCACAAAGATGGGTTGGCAATACTAACTCAAACCAGAAGAAACATACCAATCCATTGCTCTACCTCAATTAGATGTTGAAATGAAAGCTTATAAGGAGGAACTTGATCGTCTGAGAACAATGATTGAATTAATGAGTAAGTCCTTTATATTTTGTACCCAATATGTGAAAAGTAAGAGTTCATTCAATACAATTGGTCATGTGTCTCAAGGTGTTTACATTCTTGATTCAACAGTAGATTGATCACATGACTCCATTCCCTTTGCTTTTCAATTCATGTCAAAATGAATTGAGAACAACTCATTACGATAGCAAATGATGATGGTGTACCTACATATGGATAGAGAATATTACTTTAGAATCATCTATTATATTAAAGGATGTTTTGTATGTCCCACAATTGGCCAATAATCTTATTTCCAAATAGAAACTTACAAAAGATTTGAATTGTTCATTAACTTTTTTCACTTCTTACTGTGTACTTCAATACCTTGTCACGAGGAAGACGCTTAATTGCTATGGAGCAAAGTGGGTTATATTTGTTGGAGTCGAAGGAACAAAACAAAACAATGGACGTTGTTAGCTAGAAAGCAATATCAAGATCATGGGCTAGTTCTTAAATATGATTACTACATGGAAGAGTTGGACATCCCTCATCCAACCTTATCAACTCTATATTCCCTTGTTTTATTACCAAATAGTTTGTTGAGTTTTTCCATGGTTATGAAACTCGCGAGTTAACTCGTCTGAGTTTACGTTTCCACTCACCCTAAACGAGTTAAATCGGAAACAAACTCGTTTTGGGAGCAAACTTGGTAGACTCATCGTGAACTCGGTGAACTCGATTGAACTTGTGAGTCTGCAACCAAGTTGGCGAGTCAAGTCAAGATGGTTTCTTTTGTAAACCCAAAATGGCCCCATTTTCTACTCGTGTTAGGATTCATGTTCATGTTCTCCCTAGTCGCATGTGGTTGGTCGTCGTCACTGTCTCTGGTGGTTGTGTTTGTAGTTCGTAGGTAGTCGCTTGAGATGGCGTTCGTGGTTGCGGCGGCGTTAGTGGTCACGTTCTCCTTCTTTGTGGTTGGCTTCTCTCTGCTTGTCGTCTTTGTTCCAACATTATTGTCACCGTTGTGCGTCATCGTGCATCTTAGTGTTAGTGTTATCGATATTAGATAATGGAAAATATTGGAAACCCCAAAAATAAATACAGTACATTCATATAGATAATTTTAAAAAAAATATAGAAATATAATTAGGGTATTAGGTTTAAATATAAAGTTTTTATTGGGCTGTTTATGGCCCAATTTTTTTCTAAAAGTTATTATTTGGGCTTTAAACCCAATAGAAGACCGAAAAGAGAACAAATTTGTGTCACTACCCTTACAACTAGGGTATTTTCTTCTATGCTGCTACCCCTGTTTGTAGGGTTTTCTTACCCGCATCGCTACCCCTACTCAATAGGGTTTCTTCTACATGCTGCTACCTCTACAGACTAGGCTTTTCCTCTTTGCGTTTTTGGCCATATATGTTCTGTGCCTTCTAACTGATATGCAAAAGGCGGCTGCCATGAGAAACCTGCAATGCCACCACCATGTTGTGGTGGCAAGCTGCAAAATCGCCACCAATTTCTGCTTCTGTGTTGTCGTAACTGATTTTCAATAAGACTTGTGCATCTTATCCTATTAGTAATAGAAAGTGATTTCCTATTTGATCCAATTCACTTTAATGTTTAAGGAGCTGACTTGGAATCCATTTTTAGAGCACAATGGTTTTGTTACTTTTATTGACTATTGTACTCGTGTCACGTGTATTAGTTATGAAAAGCAAGTATAAGGTAATTCAATTTTTTTAAAGACTTTTCCATCTTGTCCAAAATCAATTTGACAAAACATCAAAATAATCATGTCTAATAATGGTAAAGAATATATGAATCATGAATTCTCAATTTTTGTCTCAATGATATTGTTCATGAACTAATGTGTTAATACTCTGCAACAACAGATGTCGTAGGAAGGAAGAATTGTCTTCTAGAAGTAGGTAGAGCCCTTCATTTCCAAATGTTTGTTATTAAAACCAATTGCGGAGAAATTTGTTAACTATCACATAGCTCATTGGTAGGTTATCCACTCTCGTCTTAACAGACTTAGTGAAATTGAGTCTCCATTGTTTTTTTACTAGTTTTTTTGACCCATGCAATGCACGGGATTATTTTTAATATTGATTATAAATTATAAAATTATAAAAAAAATGTTTACAATTTATTATAAACAACGATATTGTCATATAACAAACCTCAATGACCATAATTGATCAAGTACACAACTTTGAACATCAATATTACAAAATTATGCTTAATCTAATCACAACAACAAGCATTAACGAACACTTCAACATTTCTCTTCTCCTTGGATATGTTTTGTTTTTTTGTTTTTTTGTAAAGCGCGTGCTAGGCATTACTATGCTCCTTGACATCTCTGCTATATTGACACCCCAAGGTACATGTATCATTTGCCATTAGATGTAAATATTGTTAAAAGAAATACAGAGCTCATGTGGGGTCCAAACCAAAACCCATGAACAAAATACAAGCCAACTATGAAGCTATTCACAATCTAACTAGCTTTATACTTAGGAAAAAGAAACCTATTATGATAAAAGTTGAAGCTTATGAAAGCTAGCATAACCATATACTATTTATTCCCTAGAAGACAGGCCTAAACTCGCCAACTTATCTATACAATGATTTCCATCTCAAAAAATGTGACACCTTAAAACCAATACCACTACAAAAGTTTACACATTTCCTCCAACAACCTGTAATACACAACAATACAAACTCTTAATGAGAGAAAGCTTGACAAACCAAAGTTGAATCACATTCCAACTAGTCTTCTAAATCTGAAAATTCTAGCATACTCAATGGCGTGAATAGCTCCCATAATCGCAGCAAAAAGCGCATTCTGAATTCCCAGAAACGCAAAAAAACTCCCAATATATTTCCCCATACTTCGCTTGAAAATACCTCCACAAGTTGATAAACGAGGACTTCCCCAGACAACTCCATCCGTGTTAACTTTAACCCAAGAAACATGAGGAAAGTGCCATATAACTTATTTGTACTCAGTAGCTTTGCCCAATCTTGTACTAATACCAATAACTTTCAAAATCCTCAAATCAACCATTGTGTCTTGTATAGATAGCTTTGAGTTCTGACCCGATCTTCTCACAACATCAAGAATGGTTCGAACAAGCACAAAATTATCAATGCTCTTCAAAAGTTTAGCATGATTTCTCGTATGCCAAATCATCTAGCCAATCCTAATAACCACTGCCTATCAAATCAATCTGATAAGAGATTGATATGCTTTTTGAGAAAATGAATAATTAAATCAATAGAAGCAATCATCAAATTTTGAAAAATTTGTTTCCCCCACAACCAGAACTTACGGCCACATCACAACCAGAAAAGAGATGAGATGGAGACTCCTCTTTCTAGCCGCACAAGGAACATAGAGAGGCCCCTTTTCTTTGGACGATATCATTCCTAGGCAACCTACTATGCAAAAGTATCCATAACACAAGATTTGGCATGAGGAATAACACCAAACAAAATCAGGCCCCCACCCTACCCCAATAAAAAATAATTCCTAGCAGCTTTTTGATTCAAAACACTAGAGTTTTCCAATTTCCAATTCGGTATATCCCTTTCCCCAAGGATGACCAGGGAAGAAAAATCGCATAAACCAGAAAAAGAAAGAATATCTTGCCATTCAAAACCCATCCAAGCATCCTTAACATGACACATTAACTTAATCCTGTCTTGAAGAGCCACTATGGCCAATTTAGATATGCATCTATTATACTATCTCCCCAACCCAACTCGACCAAACCACACATTAGAACAACATATATACCTAGGCCACCCTATCCACATTAAACCAACAATCTCCTTCATTTTTGTGCTGTTTTGATGTCGTTGCTAGTGACACTGCTATTGCAGCAGCCCCTACCCTTGTTACAGTAGTTGCTGCAAATTGCAAATCCACCCTACACACATTGAACCATCCACTCCTACATTATGTTTTACTGTATTTTAAATTTTGAACTTGAAATTTGTGGTGTTAATTTGATTTTATTGTTATTTGAACTTCTTAGACAAGATATTATTATGAGTTATTTATATTTTTGGATTTTCTAAAATCATTTATATCTATATATTGTATTTTTTATATTATCTATATGTATATATTATATCTTTGTCCGCAATGTTTCTGCCAGAACTGTGACACTTTCACTATTTTCTCATGAAGGACTTTTTGGTATCCAATATTATTTGATATTAATAACAATGGAATCGATCATGATTATCAAACTCACGAGTTAACTCGGATGAGTTTACGTTCCTAGTCATGGGTTTCGAGTCAACTCGGAAGCAAACTTGTTTTCCAAGTGAACTTGGTAGAATTGGATGTTGACTCGGTTTAGTCGGTCAAAATCCCGAGTTTGAAACGATTTGGCGAGTTTGATTAGAGAAAAAGTTTTAAACAAAAATAGTTTGTTGGCGCACATTTGTAGAGAAAACTCTATGGGATTAGGGTTTGAGTGTTTTCTGATTCAGATCGTTCTTCATTCCTTCTTCTGAAGCACTCTCCATCGTGCATTTGTTGACCCTTTCTTGTCTTGGTGCTTGTCGTTGAAGTCGAGGTTGTCGCTTGGCCTTCGTCGCACGTGGGAGCTCGTGTTCGTTCATGGGTGCTTGCTTTCATGATTGCTCATCTCTGCAGTGGTGTTCGTGGTCTGCAACCTTCCTATGCTACTGTGTTCCTGTTGCGCTCGTAAGGTTGCTGCTTGAAGGTTGTTATGCTGTAAGGTAATGTTGTTGCACGTTGGTAAGTTAGGGAGTCATGAAAGATGAAATTTGAAAGGTAGGGTTTCTGCTGGCTTTTGGGCTCAAATTCTTTGCAAAGTTTAGACACTTTTTGTATTATATTAAATATGATAGGTATAAGTAATTAAATGTTATAAGAAATAGTTAAAAAATATTTAAAAATACAATATGATCAACTAATAATAATATTAGTAATATTTCAATAAAAAAATATTTATAATAAATATCGTATAACAATATATATTATTATATTATTCATAAATATTTTAATATTTTTTTTATCTAAAGTAGATTCTTACAAGTTTATGATCTGAGTTTGTCGGACTCTCACAAGTTTACGTAAACTCTCGAGTTTAAAAATCTTGGTATAGATATTCATTTACCAACTGCAATGAAGTTGTTGTAAATAAAGAATTATTAGGATGAACATATCCTCAATATCTCAATAGTAATTAGGATATAAACATCTTTCCTATTAATATCAACATTTTTTTTTATTTCTTTATTTTAGAGGTTTTGATTGTTGGAAATAAAGGTAATGAATATGTAATTTGTGTGATTATTATTGATAAAATTATTCTTTATTTTCTTACATAGTTAAAGTTGAGCAATAATCTCCATTTTATAGCCTAAAAAATCGAGGTTATTAGAATCAATGTTTTATTGAAGATTGGAGAGGGAAGTTTGGATATTAAATCGAAAATTGTAACATGGATTGTAAGATTCTACAAAACTTATGAAGTTCGAATATGTACGCACAAAAGGAGAATGAAGTCTTTGCTTTTTGGTAAAAGGAGAGTGGTTCACAACATATTTTAGTTAAGGAAGAGAGATAGTTTTGCTTGGGTTACATGAGGTTTTTAAGTAATGGGGCTATCCGCTTCAATAATTTGGCTTTAGAAGGAAAAATAATGACCTAGAAACCGAGATAGGTGCCTCTAACAAGCGTCGTGAAAGGTCACAAGGTGTGTCGTGAAAGGTTGCACAAGGTCCCTTATGAGAGGTGCTGCAAGATGAGTCATAAAGACATCGTTAGGCCTCAAGCAAGAAACATAGATGTAAGGCCATGAGAGGTGCCACAATTAGGAAGCGCCATGATGTCGTGAGAGGTGTTGCTTTTAGGTCATGAGCAAGAAACAACATGAGAGGCACCACTGTATGGAACATTGAGGCTAGGAGTATGACTACTCCCACACTCCTGAGAATTATCTATCCCACACAAGTTGCAATTTGCATCGATGATATGAAACGATCCACCAAAATTGTGACCTTATGGCGATGCAAAATTGGAGAGGAAGGAGGAGGTCTTAGACGTATACAATCTTATGCTTCAAATGCGGTTTTGACCATCTTAATGACTAACATTTTTAACTAAAATAGGGAAATAACATAAAAATGAATATGAAAATAAAAAGCTATTTATTATACAAATCTAATAATATCTAATTTGTATATATACAAATATTTACTACACCCCTTTAATGTTGGTAAATAAAAAGCTATTTATTATACAAATCTAATAATATCTAATTTGTTGTCTTGTTTTCCTTTCCTTTGTCCATATAACAATCATAAACTTCCTTTCGTTCTCAAGAATGTGTGTTTCTCTAGTATTCCAACTCTTACAAGGATTACTTGCGTTTGCCAAATCTCTTCACATATATACTTCCAAAGATGTTATTTTCAATGAACTCAAATTTCCTTATCCTGAACTTTTTCCAACATCTCCTGGTCCCGCCACTATTCCTCACCAATATTTCAATCATAATCCTATTCTTTCTCACCCTTCCACCAATCACTATCTAGTTGTTATTGTGTCCTTTAAACATTTTTTTTTCTTTCCGGTAGTTGCGAAGCTACCCAAACATTTTTTGGTTCTCTAAAAGCTGCCACGACGTCCTTTGAGCAATTTTTCCTCTTTGGCAGCCTTGCGACCTCTAAGCTTCAAAGCAACCCTATGATGATAGGCCCTTATCGGACAACCACTATGATGTCTAACTCACAAACAGTTGTCACCATGTGCTAACAACTCCTCCATGTCATCTTCACACACTTGAACCATACTGATGTGTGTAGTTGTCATTATTGACTTTGTTAGCTCTTGCAACCAATTAACTAACATGTACACTAAGTTTCTCAAGGGGTCTCATGTTTATGACTTCTATAACTAACTTGACTCATGATTCGTATGTTCTTGCTTGAGGAGAGGGTGTTAAAGATGTGATTTAATTTCATTAAATAGGGAATTATTATAAGATTTAAATGCATCAAAAGAGGGAAATACCTTAGCATATATTTCTCATTATTAATTATTAATTTGTTCCTTATTACTTTATGTTTCATTATAAATAAGAATACTCGTGTGTACACAACATTTTATTACAAGCAATCTTTTCAATAGAATTGACAAGATATGGGTAAATGTCACATTAGAGTTAGAGGAGTTCATGTAGACCATGCAAAATGAGGGGAGAAGTGCTTTTGGAGGGTGGTGGAAGGAAGAGTGGGTTGGCAAGAGGGTCATCGATGGGTGGGTTTGCAAAAGGAAATGCTCATGCACCAATTTGGTACAAGTTCCATGTGCTAGTGAGAAGAAGAACATGATTGTTTGTTTGATGGTAGATGAAGATTGGTCAATCGACATATATATCATCTATGTGGGGCAACATTGATTGTGTGGTCAAGATAAAGATTAAGGGCATGGCGTTGGGCGAAGAGAGGAGATAGTATGGATGAATGTTGTTCACCCATGAATAGCACATTCATCGGGATGAATGCTTGCGACAATAATCCTAATCACTATGCCATGTAGAATTATTGAATGTGTCTATAACCAAATAAATATGCTATACTTTGATAAGCTTGTGATGTAAATGTAATTAAGGTTACAATGTAGGAATAAAAGATCACGAACTACTGGCTATACATTATTCATACTTCTTGTGTACTGAAATTTAATCTTTACAAATATAAAAATGTGTACCCATCATTTGTTAAACACCTGTTGCCTTCATAAGATATGACGTACCCTAAAAGAACGCATTTTGAGTTTTGTATGTTAGTTTGGTTTGAAAAATAAGGGCACAAAATTGGGTTGGAAGCATACCAATGGCCTCCAGCCTTTTGTAGTTAGATTTCCTCAATAATGAAGAGTGGCATGATTTGTTGTCAAGTATAAGGGATGAAAGCCTCTTGATAAGATAGGGAAATGAGATGAAAGTGTTATCCCAAAACTAAAATGGGATGTTGGCATGAGCCAAAGGTATCGAGGCAATTTCAACAATGTGCCTGTGCTTTTGCCAAATGAGACTCATCCAATGGCGCATGTGTGGATAGGCAAGGCTATGTATAATCCAAGCATTTGCCTAGAACTTCTAAAATATAGGAAATTCACCACTCATTTAGATTTGATAGCTTTAACTATGGTGCCAAATTAGAGCTCCACCATGGACTTGTATTGAATGAACTGGCCAAGTCTTTTATGAACCTATGTGGAATATCAACTTAAGAGCCTAAACATAAGAAAATTCTAGTAACCTATGGTGGGAAGTAAATTTGTCCATGACAAAGCTTTTGTTCGCAGAATATGCTTAAAATAGGTTTTATGGAAAAAAGTTGTTTTGAGTTGTATCTATTAGTACTTAGGGTTCTAGAAGTATCTTTACTTGTTTTCTACTCTTTTCTCCTTTTCATTGAATCTTAATTTAATCTAAAGTTTCTATATAAGCATGAGAGTCTCGTACAAGCTCTCTAAAGTATATCTTCTATTTTTATTCTCTGAAGTTTGTATTAGAGTGGGTTAATCCCACTATTGTTGTCCTTGTCTTGCCCAGGGAAGAAAACGTTGTCCAGCCTTTGCTCATTGGCATGTTGTCATCCACCATAATAGTTTTCTCTTGCAACCACCAGATTTGGAGCATCTTTCCTTGTGAAGTTCAACTCTGCACATTTGCGTTTCCCATGTGTCATCCCATTTGGGTTCGTCTTCCCCTGCAATCCTATTCTATTTGTCCCTTCCTTGTTGATTGGTTGTTTGGCTCCCCTTTTCTCTTTGTAGAGCTCTCGTTTTACCCCTATTTTCTAGTTAGAAATGGCTTATGGCCAACATACTATTTTTCAAGTTCTCCCACCTTTACGTTAGAAAAGCATAATGGAAAAAATCATTTGTCTTGAACAAAATCTGTTGAACTTTGGTTTCTATGTCAAGAGTTTCATGATATCTTGGAAAAGGATGTTAGTGAGATCTAGTAAGAAAATATAGTACAATGGCAAAAGTTGGACTTTAAACTCTACGCCCTATTGCGGCAATTTCTGGAGCCCAATATAGTGGAAACCCTTAAAACTTTCAAACTATGCACAACCTTTTGGTAGAAGGCCCAACGTATTTTTGTTAATGACATTCAACAACTCTGATTTTGTTCACAAATTGACATCTTTTAAACAAACAGGTCATGAATGATGTCTTTTACTGCTAAAGGTCAATTTGTTGTTGAAGAATGATGATGTTCTTTGCAATTGATACCCTAGAAGAAATTTAGATGGACAAATTACGTACAATCATGACCCTTTGTGCAATGAATCCAAATTTTGATCATATTAGGGATCAAATTTGAATAGGTCTAGTTTAACTATGGAAAGGTTAACAACATGACTTCTTTGTGTTCAAGCTCTTAAAAGTAGAATCTACTTTATCCTTTGCCATGGTATCTACATGTGGAAGAGGGGGCTCATGGCATTAGAGGACGTGTTGGTTGTGGGCATCTTCAATGCACATACTATAAAAGAATGGGTCATATCCAGGAAAATTGCTACTTAAAAAGACAACCAATAGATCAAAATCTGAAATTGTTGAACCAAAAGATTTTGATGAAGAATATTGGAGGTTGAAATCCAAAAGCTGAACACAATCATCTACGGATCCCATTTTTGTCGAATTGTGAAATGTCAAACTTCTCAAAAGTAATACTTCTTTGTTCTTTTCCCTTTCCTAAAATCCCTCATCTATAACTGTAGTCAATGGATTTAAACTTGATTCTTCTTTCTTTAACCTAAAATTGATTCTCTTTGTTCATGCATGTCTGTTCAATTTTATTTCTTCAAGTCAATTAACCAAGTTATTAAATTGTTTAGTATCCTTTGTCTTTTATTGGCAACAAGTCATGATTGTTGAAATGTAGGGTCTCGAAAGTAATAGTACATGTGAGTTAGTTTCTTTTTCATCCATGAAGAAGAAAGTTGGATGTCACTAGGTTTATGCATTAAAGTTGTACATAATGGTTAAGTTGATTGTCTCAAGCCTATATTAGTGGTAGGTTTATGCATTAAAGTTGTACATAATGGTTAAGTTGATTGTCTCAAGCCTATATTAGTGGTCGGAGGATACACTGAGATTTCCATTTGATGGCCAAAATGATTATTGTTCATGTTTCCTTTGCCATGACAACTAATTGTCATTTGCCTCTTCATTAATTTGATATTAAAAATGTTTTTCTTCATGGTGATTTAGAGGAGGAAGTCTATATAAAGCAACCTCTTAGGTTTGTTTCTCAGGGGGAGTATGGCTTGTCCAAATCTTGACAAACTCAGATATTTCTTGGGTATTAAGGTAACACAATCTAATAATGGTATTGTTATATCTCAAAATAAGTATGCATTGGATATTTTGGAGGAAACTGGGTTAATGAATTCTAAATCTGTTGACACACCCATGGATATTGATACCAAACTTCTATCAAATCAAGGGGAGAGTTTGTCTGATCCTGAGCAATATAGAAGATTAGTTGAAAAATTGAATTATTTAACTTTTACTCAGCCTGTCATTTCCTTTGCAATCAGTGTAATGAGCCAATTCCTCAATTCCCCATATGAAGATCATTGCAATGCAGTCATTCGTTTAGTAAAATACATCAAAGGATCTCTTGGAAAAGGTTTGTTATATGATTCCAATAACAGTACAAAAGTTCTTTATTATTCAGATGTTGATTCGACAGAAATCAACTTCTGATAGAAGATCTACTTTCGGATATTATGTCTCCATTGGTGGTAACTTGATCTCTTGGAAGATCAAGAAACATAGTGTTGTGGCAAGATATAGTGCAAAAGAAGAATGTAGAGCTATGGCCTTATCCACTTGTGAACTTATTTGGCTTGAACAATTGGTTAAAGAGTTGCAATTTGGAGATGTCACTCAAATGACACTTATATGTGACAATCATGTTACTCTTCATATTAGCTATATCTTGTCTTTCATGAGTGGACCAAACGCATTGAGATTGACTCTCATTTCATTTGAGAAAATATTATATCTGGAGACATCAAAATTGAGTTTGTTAACTCAGGTGATCAATTAACATACATTTTTACTAAGTCTTTACGAGAACCTAGAATTGATTATATTTGTAACAAACCTAATGCGCACGATTTATATGCACAAGCTTGAAAGGGAGTGTTAGATATATTGTGTCGTATGTTATTTTACATAATTATTTGTATTTGGGTTTAGCCTATATTTTCTTTATTATTAATACATTACCCTATGTGTATTTTTAACACAAGGGAGATGAACCCTATACCTAGTTTTCACATATTCAACCGTTTGTAAGCTTTATTGCTCTCTTTATGGTCTCGAGCAATCGTCACGTACTTGGTTTAGAAAATTTAGCCATGTTGTTCAAACCTTAAGGCTAAAATGTAATTGAGGCATATCATGAGTCATACCTCACTTGGAAAATGTGTTTACTTGATGATGTATGTTGGTGATATATTGATTACAAACAATGATATTGCTAGAATGTCGTAGCTAAAGGAAGACTTCTGCTATCATTTTTAGACCAAGGTTCTTAGATATATCAAATGTATTTTGGGCATTGATGTGGCCCAATCAAAGGAAGGCATTGTAATATTTTAATGGAAATGTGGCTTTGATATGCTAAAAGAGATGGGTGTGATTGAGTGCATACCAATGAGTAGTCCTATTGACCCAAATAAAAAATTAATGCCTCGGGGTGAGGCAGGTGTGTCAGAAGTCTCACATTGACTAGAGATAAGGTCAATTTATAGTATATAAGTGAATGCAAACCTCACATTATAAGCCGGTTTTGTGTGATTGCGTTAAGCTTAAAGTTCACTTTTTAACATATCAGAACTATGACATAGAGTACATCCTAATGAAGTTTGTTGTTGGGTCTATTGTTGCACTCGCTATCGGACCACCCATTAATGTCTAGTTGCACGCTCGAGATGTATATGCCTCGACATGAGACAAGTGTGTTGAAAGTCTCACATCAACTAGAGATGAGCCAATTTACAACATATAAGTGAATGCAAACTTCATTTTACAAGTCAGTTTTGTGGGATAGAGTTAGTTTTAAAGTCTACTTCTTAACAAAAGATATAAAATATTTGTTGGAAAACTTATTTATTTTACTATTACTAGACCTGATATGTCCTTTGCAGTTTGTGTTAGTCAGATCATGTAGACTCCTTGTATTGATGATTGGAATGTTGTCATTCCTATTCAAAGATACCAAAATTTCTTGAGCACAAGGTTTGTTAATGAAGGTATTGGAATTCGAAATATGTAGGTATTGTGATGTTCAGGATCTCCTGTAGATAGACGCTGTACTATAGGTTACAAATTTTTAGTGCAGGAAATTTCTGGGAAAAGTATGGAACAAAATGAAGTTGATCGTTCAACTACTGAATTTGAATTTGAATATAGGACAGTAACATCTCTCACTTGTAAATTTATATAAGTAAAACAGTTCCATCAAGAACAATTGAAGAAGAACAAATGAAGATGTATGTTGATATTGAAGTAGCTCTCCACATTTTTTCCATTCTTGTGTTCTATGGGAACACCAAACACAGAGAAATCGACTCTCATTTTATTCAAAAAATGTAGTGCAGGATTTTTTTTCTGGGGTTTTGTCGGATCTAGTTATCTTCTTGCAAATCTGAGAGGACATTGGATTGAATTTATTCTTTCCAAGTTTGGTCCAAACAAATTTGTATATTTCAACTTGAAAGAGAGTGTTAGAATAATCTCAAAATAGGCTTAGAAAAAGCCTTTATTAAAAGGTTGTTTTGAGTTGTACCTATCTCTACCTAGGGTCGTAGAGGTGATTATACTTGTTTTCTACTCTTTTCTCTCTTTCATTGCATCTCTGATTAATCTATAATTTCTATATGAATATAAGAACTTAAGAGAGGCTTGTTTGTAGAAACTTTTTACAATATATTCTCTCTTTTTATTTTTCTCAAGTCTCCTAAAAACCAAGAATGTTTTCTTGAAAACCAAGCCCATCCTTTAAAAAGGCATACAAAGGTATCCCTAATGAATAGGATTTATTAACATCTGTTTTGATTGATAAAATAAAGATGAAGAAGTCCTTAATTAGTTGTATCGTATTTATTTATTGACTATCCTAATAAATAAAATATAAATGGCTTAATTGTGTTTTTAGTTCTTGAAATTTGCAGTGAATCCAATTTAGGTTGTCCAAATGTGAAAAGAATCATTCTAGTTTCTCAAATATTATAAAAAATGCATTTTTAGTCCCTAAGCAATAAACCTGAGAGACTATAATATGTTTTCAAAAGAATTATGGTTTTAATTCTTGAATTGGGTTCCTCATAGTTTAGCAAAACCACTTTAATTCCTCAAATTTGAAAACAAAGTATGTTTTTGGACCCTAAAATGAACTTTTTGTAAATTTAGGAGATGAAAACCAAATTCACCTCAAATTTCAAGGACTAGCATAATTTGGCCTATTAAAAATAAAGGATCCTTAATTAATAAGAACACCAACCAGGAGCTGAAATTGAGCATTCTGGTGTATAAATCTTATCTAGATAGGGAACTATATAGAAACCAAATAAACCAAAATAATTCAAGATTTAAATAAAGATATGTATAATATTCCTAATTAGTTGACAAGTTAGTTTTTCAGAAGTAAACCAAGTGGTGCATGTACACAAGTGATATAGTTATATCCACAAAATGATGGAACTGAGCTGGGTCCCCAAAGGCCATGGACCAGGAGTTGATAAGAGATTAGGTTGGTGTTGGGAGAGAATGGGTCGGGCCTTCATGGTAGGAAAAATTCATGCTAGGAAAAATTTATATTAGCTTGAGTGCAATTGTCTTACAAAAGAGAATCCAAATAGAAGAGAGGAGGCACATACAAATTTGGTCATCTTGTTGCCAGATTCACTTTATCGAAACTTGATCATTACCTAGGAAGTAACATGGTGCAATTTGGAGAAATGTTATACAAATGTTGTAAGACCATGATTTGATGTTTCTACCACCAAAGTTTCTTTTCAACATGTTTTAGAATGATTGGATGAGAAATTATGATTTGAGTTGGAGAATTTTCCTTGTGTTAGTTCTGGTGAAGGGATTATGATAAAGATTTTATGTTGACTAGAGATATGGTTTAATCAAAGTAAATATAATTAAGTCCAAACCTTACTTTACAAACAAGTTTTGGGAGGTTGAGTTAGACTTAATGTTTACTTTTAAGATGGTAATGGAGTCTACCAAAGTGAGGCTTGGTTGATCTATTAAGCTACCCACTATTGGACTGCCATAGAAATACTCACAAATGTTTTGTTTCGCGCTTGAGATGTCTAGTTCTCGGTGTCATGTGGGTCTTGGAGATCCCACATTGAATAGAGATATTATCAAATTATAATATGTGAGTACAAATTTCACTTTATAAGCAAGTTTTATGAAGTTGAGTTAAGTTTAATATTTATTTTATAAAAAACAACAGTTGCCATCGTTGTCGGATCAAGAAGCTTTATGATTAGTAGTAACAAAATATCATGCCAAAGTTGGGTTTAAAATCTATTTTATAAAAGACTACAAACTATGTTAAATAACTTGAGTTCAGAATTAGCTAGAGTTAAGGATTGAATCTGATCTGCTTTAGGATTAGTTGCAATAGAAATAAAGAACTAAACTGACACCTCTTGACACATGGCTCTTAGCCCAAGTACAATGGAAGCATATGTGTAACAAGTAGTAAATGCGACAATCAGCATGATGAATCAAGCTGGCTAGGTGGCACATGACTTACACAAACTGGCTACAAGATGTGTTTGGGATGTTTTTGGTTCACGAATTTGACAGTTGTTTGGTTAGCAGTCTCTGTTGATTTAGAATGGTTAAACAGAAAAAGAGTTATGGGGCTGACACACAAGTGACAAAGTTTAAACAGAAATCCCAAATTGATTTTTAACTTCGTTGTAAAAGGATTGAAATATAGAAAACAACTCATAATGATTTTTCATTAAAAATAATTAAGTACATCTTGAATAATCATTAATAAGAGTAACAAAATACTGAAATCCTAAACTAGACTTAACATGGCTAGGTCACAAATTGTCATAATGAACCAAGACAAAAGGAGACAAAACACGTCGTAAGACATTACAAGAAAACGAACTACGTCTTTGTTTCCCTATTTGGCATGACTCATGACAAATTAGATAAAATGGATAAACTGGGTACAAGCTGCTGGAATTTGGGAAGACTAGGATGACCCAACTGAGTTCAAAGGAGAGATGGAGAATCCATAACTATGCCAACATGTGCTGAAGGTCACTAGAAAGAATTAATTTGAAAGAAAGAATATTTTTATTCAATTAGATCATTTGAAATAGTACTTTAGTCTCTATATATAGAGAACTCTAACCCTAAAGTAATAATTACAAGGAGCTCTTTAGAATCTTCTATTAGCTTCTAGTAATACATATAATATTCTCTAACTTGTAGTAATGCATTTAATATCCTACTTACAACACTCCCCCTCAAGTTGGTGAATGGATATCTATCATTCCCAGCTTGTGTGTGAGATCATGAATTTGTTCAGTAACAAGACCTTTTGTAAACAAATATGCTATCTCTATGTTTTTGGTCTTTTCATGCTGAACTGGATTGTGAACAATGCTAATAGCTGATTTATTATCACAATAAAGGATCATGGGTTCTTCACATGCTACTTTAAGATCATTTAGAATGATTTTCAACCATAACAATTCACACATCCCTTGTGCCATAGCTCGAAACTCAGCCTCTGGGCTAGACCTTGCTACAACATTTTGTTTCTTACTTCTCTGAGTCTCCAAATTTCCACCCAAGAACATGCAATATCCGGTGGTAGATTTCCTATCTGTAGCAGACCCTACATAATCTGCATCAATATACACTTCCATTTTAATTTTTCATTTCTCTTGAGAAATAATTCCCTTCTTGGACTTGTCTTCAAATATTGAAGGATTTTGTTTACATGTTGTAAATGTTTCTCCTTTTGATCATGCATGAACTAATTGACGACACTCACAACATAGTCTATATCTGGTCTAGTGTACCTAAGTAAATGAGCTTCCCAAGAAATCTTTGATATTGGCCTTTATTCACTGAAGAACTGCCTTCATCACTCCTAATTTTATGGTTTTGTTCTATAGGAGCTCTAGTGGTATTGCAATCAATCATACTTGTTTCTTTGAGAAGGTCATGAACATACTTTCTTAAGAGATATAGATACCTTTCTTAGAGTAAGCTACATCTATTGCATGGAAGTACTTCAACTTTCCTAGATCTTTCAAGATTTGTTTCTCGTGTTCATCATCTCTTGCAACAATCATATCATCAATTTAGACTAAGAGTAGTGTTCGATTCTTTTCTAAGGCACTCATCTCTTCATTCGTGGCTTGAACCCAATTCTCATCCTTTAATGCTTCTTCAACTGAAGTTGGGACTCTAATTGCATCAATGGCAGAGAGGAAACTTTGATGCTGGATAGATAGGTTTTTAATAGTCATAAAATGAGAATAGGATACTTGGTACAAGATTGAGTTCCTCTCAAGGCAATGAGCAAGTCATCAAGGTCAAGTTCACAATTAATATTCAAGGAATTCAAGGAATTAGTATGAGTCCCATTGGCAATTATAATGTTGTTTTCGGAAAGAGAAACATGAGGTTAAAAGAGATGAATAAGGGCTTATATGGTCTGTGGCACCAAAGTCGAGAACCCAAGAGTCCTTACATAAAGTTTGAGAAACATTAAAAGATGAATTGAAATTCTTACCAGTCATAGCTAAAGAGCTAGTACCCGAAGGTGACTTACTGGTAGACTACATAAGAGATTCTAAACGTTCAATTTCAACACGTAGAGCATATATCTCTGAAGTTAGAGGCTCAACATTGCTTTGAGGAACTGCCATGCTTAAGTAAATAATAGGATTACTTTAAAACGAGAACAATTAGACAAAAAAGCTCTAGAGGTGGTTACAACTTCAACGAAGGTCTAATGAAGGTCCGAGAACAACTTCAGTGGACAGTAGGGTGGATAAAACCACAAGTTAGGTGCTCTTTGGGCAATCCCAATATTTTAAGGAAATGGGTGCCCTTCAAACAACCCTAAAAGGAACCGTAACTAAGACGGTAAAGAAGAAATGTGGAAGCAAGGCTCCCAAGATTGGAAGCTCAGATACCAACCGGAAAGAATTATTATGAAAGAAAGAAGATTTTATTCAATTAGATAATTTGAAATAGTACATTAGTCTCTATATATAGAGAACTCTAACCCTAAAGTAATAATTACAGGGAGGTCTCTAGAATCTTCTATTAGCTTCTATTTAGCTTCTAGTAATAAATTTAATATTCTACCAACTTCTAGTAATGCATTTAATATCCTACTTACAAGGTCGTAGATCATAAAGACCTTGAGACTCACATCCGGTGTCAATCATTTGTCCCAAACTCCAGTCTTGCAAACAAACAAGATCTTTTGGTAAAAGAAATTACTCATTCAAGGGAACGGGTGAGATGACTAATGGATAATAAGTTAAATGGAGACTCAAGGACATAAAGGATATTATCAATGGACAAAGAAGGAAAAAGATTAACGGTACCAAGGGATAAGACCTTATATCCGTCGCCCGTGGTAATCGAAAGTAAAAATAACCTGCAGAAGATAGAGAAGAAAATAAAGATTTGTTACCCGTAATATAATCCTATGCTAGAATTTTGGGTACAAGTCAAGCTCAATAAAAATGATGGAAATCTCACATCTAATTATAATATAAGTGAATGCAAATCCTTCTTTTCAACCTGGTGTTGTAGGTTTATGTTGTGTTTAAATCCACTTTCTCGGACAACCATGCTAGGCAATTAGAGTATATAGACTTAACAGCGTAATTACTTTCTAAAATAAGACTGAAAATATGGTAAATATCAATCTTAATTTCAGTACACTAGTTAGGGTCTGCTTCCACACTATATATTAGCCTGTATGAATAATTACTCGACTAGAATATACCTATATGACAACCATCTAGTTTGTACAACATCGTTTATCTTGTTGATCTTATATTTAATAAACTTAAATATCCAATTTTGTAGTTCATTCTTCAATGTTGAATGCCTCTCCTTAACTGATATAAGGATCGACCAAGAAGTTTTCAAAAGATAAATACTGTTTACCTCCTTTCAATCAAATTTGAAATTTCTTTTGTTTTATGTAGAAATCTATGCCTTAAAGAATCAATAATGAATTAATGTATTTCATATAGTTTCTGTGCATGATATTCTATCCTATGGACCTTATCATTGATTAACTTAAACATTAAATTCATTCTTTAATAACCAATTCATTCCTCAATTTGAATTAACACACTTCCTCAGTCTAGTGGCAGTGGGAGTGAAAGTGCAACCAACACCAGAAAATCTACGAAGTCAAGAAGTAACGATGCTTCTGAAAACAATAGTGACAGCAATGAGGAGAATGACTATGGAAGCAAAGGCTTGAGCATTCGAGATGGAAGTGACAATGGAAGTGGCACTCAGGTATTACACATATCTTATAGCGTAGATTAGATTCTCTTAACTGAATAACCCTTATGTAATATTTTCCTGTATGGGGGCAAGATTACCACAATTTGCTATGTAGATATCATTTTTTCCTAATGAAAATTAGTTTCTAAATTCTTGTTTTGTTACTTTTTGCTGTTTATTTAAAGCGCAACAGATGTGGTTCAGCTTTGAAGAACACATTCATAGCTTTTTATGGATAGATCAATGATTTTCTAATGTCTCAGTAATAGTGTGTAGTGTTCCATGCTGACTTGCTTCACATGTGCAATTTGATATGGTAATTCTAAGCAGCCAGAAAATAAGGGTTTTAAAATTCTGTACAAGTCATATGGGTCTACAAAGCAGGACTACTACTGCAACAGATAAATAAACAACATTAAGAATTGATGAGTCTGAATTGTCATTTATGCCTTGTTTGGTTGGAAGGAGAAAGATGGAACATGGTGGGGGATAGGAGAAGAGGAGAAATAATTTTTAAAAATGGTGAGACCCATTTTGTTCTCACTATTTCTACTCATCCCTATCCTCATCTGTTCTCTATTTCTCTTAAACCAAACATCTTTAATTTCTACTTCATTTGTCATTTATTTTCACTCTACCAACTTATTTCTATCTAACCTATTTTTCTCCTCTTTAAACAGAGCATTAGGGTAGTTATTAGTTAACTTGAGTGATCAGTAAAGAAGAGAAGGTAATGGATGTCTTTTGTTGTTCAATTTAACCTACATAGGGTTCACTTAGCATGCGGCAGTTACTTCTCATAACAACTACCTTATGCAACAAGTCAATAGGTGTCAATGAACTATCTTGTCGTCCATAGTTATTTTGTCCTTCCATTGTCCCATATCCAATCATTGATGTTCTTGTTGTTCACAGAGTTGATGACAGTATGAAGCATTCTATTTTTTTTTTTTAATTATTATTGCACCTAATTTTGAATCACATATTGTAGAAATTAGCTATTAATTTAGGGAGAATCAAAATTTTGTAATTTTTAGCAGTTATTTTCTGTTCAGGAACAATTTAGTGTAGAATTGTTAAAGTTGTTAGGTGGGTGGTTAATGTATCAATTACCCCATTAAAAATTATATCTACAGGGTTATCACTTACATTGGGAGTTTCACTTGAAAAAACTTGAGCAATAAATAATCTAGTGAATTATAAAACCTTGTTTGTTATCTACTGTACGGTTTTGTCTAACAATTCAAATGGGGATTGAGAGGTTCTTTGTTCTCTCTAGATTTGTTTTCTAGGAATTATAAACCAGTGTTTCTAAGTCACTTTGTGAAAACAAGTACAATACAGAAGAAGGGAATGCTTTATTGTGTATCAAAAACTTTTGAACATTTTCGTGATGTCAGCGTATGATGAAATACAGCTGAATGCTAATTTAACTTGACGGGCGCACTCTCAAGAGTTCTCGTAAATCTTTTTAAAAGGAATTCTCCTTTGGCTAGTTGTTGTTTAATAATATGTAATGTAAGGAGATTGGTGTGGAGAAAGATTTAAGCTTGATGTTTTCATGTATAAAACCGGACTATGTTATGTTCTAGATTAAGTTCCACTACACAGACTACCGTTGCAAAATACAAGGTGAATATTCTTTGGGACCTAACTACTCTTGTCTAACATTAAGTGTTACTTGGATTGTAGTCACACCTAGCTAGGACTAGGTATTGTTTGAAACGTAGCTACTTTTGGGTAAGACCGAGTATTCTCTAAAACAACCACTCTGGCAAAGATTGAGTATTCTTTGGGAAGTAGTTGCTCTTGGTTAAAATTGAGTATTTTTTGGAAAAGAGTCACTCTTGACAAAGACTAAGTATTCTTTGGTATGGAACCCCTCCTAGCTTAGACTCAATATTATTTGGAACACAAGCACTCCTGGCGAAGACTTAGTATTCTTTAAAATGCAGCCACTCCGTGCTAATACTAAGTATTCTTTGTGTTAGATGTAAAGGGCTTGGCCCATCTCTTTATATTTTTCTATTTATAAATGCATAACCCTATGTGTTGAGTTAAATTTTTTTGGCATCGTTTAGTTTTTATTTTCAACCATAGTTTCTCCCATCACCCAATTTGCTCTCCCTACCCCACTGCAGTCATCATTGTCGTTGTCATCATCACCGTCGTCGGCACTAGAATTTGGATCAGTGACACGATTTTGCTCCCCCTGGACAGGCGATTGCTGCACCACAAGAATCACGAAGATCAGAGCTTTGACGCGCCTCCATGCTCTGGTTAACTACTCCCTACCGTCGCCAATTCCCGTTGTGTGTGGTGGCAACCACTGCCATCAGACTCACCTTGGTGTAGTCGAACTTTTTTCACGGTTTTAAGGTTTTTTTATCCTGTATCGCAATTATTTTCATTCTCAAACTCTACCTATGGGCTATTCTACCGATGCTATTTCGTTTGAGCCTTCATAGCAAACTGCTATCTTTAACGAATTTCTCAAATTGTTTGAGGTTTGTTAGACCTCTGGTTCCACTACGTCTATTGCACACACTAGTACATCTTTTGTTGCCCTAGCTCATTCCAACTCTCTTGGTCTTTGGATTCTGGACTCGAGTGCCACATATCACATTTCTAGTAATAAATATTTTGTCATCCTCACATGGCCAATGGGTCTAAGGTCTCCTCACATGGACAAGCAATTGCCGCACTACAAGAATCACAAAGATCTGAGTTTTGATGCGCCTCCATGCTCTATTTAACTACTCCTTTCTATCACCAATTCCTGATGTGCATGGCGGCGCGTCTGATGGCGACCACTGCCATTAGACTCGCCTTGGTGCCATCTTTCGAGATCTGCAAATTTTGTCCTGATTGGGTTTCGTGAACTTTTTTTACTATTTTAAGGTTTTTTTTTTACCTTTATTGACAATTATTTTCATTCTCAACAACTACCTATGGCCTCTTCTATTGTTGCTATTTCGTTTGAGCCTTCATGGCATACTGCTATCTTTAATGAATTTCTCAAATAGTATGACGATTGTTAGACCTCTGGTTTTGTATCATCTGTTGCACACACAATACATCTTTTGTTTTCCTAGCTCATTCCAACTCTCTTTGTCCTTGCGTTCTGGACTCAGGTGTAACAGATCACATTTATAGTAATAAATCTTTTGTCTTCTCAATCTACTTTGGATTATTTGCCTTCCATTACCTTGGGTCTAGGGTCTCCTCACATGGTGTTAGTTAGTACTATTCACCTTCTTCCTTCCCTATCAATTGATAATGTTATTTATGTCTCTAGGTCTCCCTTTAACTTATTATCCCTTTAACTCATTTACCAAAGATTTTGTTTGTTTACTAGACCATAGTTCGAGTCGGATAGTTGGCATTGAATATGAGTCTTATGGTCTTTATCATCTTCGAACATATGCACATGTTAGTTTGGTAGTAAATTCTGCCTCTCTTATTCATGCTCAGCTGAGTCATCCTAGCCTTGCCAGGATACAACCACTTGTTCCAAATTTGCTTAGGTTATCCAGTTTTTCTTGTGAGTCATGTCAATTAGGAAAACCAAGTCGTTCTTCTTTTTCTAAAAGTGTCTCACGTGTTTCATCTCCTTTTGCCTTAGTTAATTATGACATTTGGGTACCAAGTCATGTTTAGTCTAATTTAGGGTTTCGGTATTTGTCACTTATTGATGATTATTGAAGATGTACTTGGTTGCTTTATATGAAGAATTGTCCTTAGTTGTTTTCTAAATTCCAAGCATTTTACAATGAAATTCAAAATCAATGTGGGATATCTATTCGCACTTTGCGATGTGATAATACCTATAGGTGTTTTTCACATTCTTTTCAAAATTTTATGGCTTCTCATGACGTTTTTCATCAAACTTCATGTGCTTATAGACCTCAACAAAATGGGGTGGATGAGTGCAAAAATAGACATCTTATTACTTAAGATTAAACCAGAGAAAAAATATGATTAGAGGGCTTAAATGATCTCTCTTACTTTCTTCTATTTATAATGAAAAATTGATACAAGGATACATAGAAGACTAAGGGACTGCACTAGACACTTTGGTGTCGAACTAGGTTTTGTTGTAGGGTTTTTCCAACACTTTACACCCTATACTTAGGGTTAATGATAATACATAGATGTGATTATTCTAACACTCCTCCTCAAGCTGGAGCATACAAATTGTATGAACCAAACTTGGAACGAATGAACTCAATTTGAGGTCCCCTTAATGACTTGGTCAACACATATTCAAGTTGGTGATTTGATCCAACGAAGCCAGTACAAATTTCCACGAACATTTTCCGAAGAAAATGACTGTCAATTTCTATGTGTCTAGTCCTTTCATGAAAATGACTGAATGTGGAGAGCAGCTTGGGTGTCACATACACGTTCATGTTAACAATTCACAAAAATTAGGCTCTCGAAGAAATTGTTTTACCCATGAGTTCACAAGTGACAGACGCCATTGCCCGATATTCAGCTTCAGGGGTTGATCGGGTCACTACATTTTGCTTCTTACTTTTCCATGAGATAACATTTCCTCCAAGGAAGACACAATATCCCATAGTAAAGCGTCTGCTAATAGGGGAGCCTGCCCAATCAGCATCATAGTATCTAGAGACTTGAACATTAACTTTATCTTCATATAGCAAACCTTGTCTTGAAGCTTTCTTGAACTACCTTAAAATACAGATGATGGCATTCTAGTGTCCAAGACATGGGACTTGCATAAACTGACTAACCACTCCAACTGCAAAAGATAGATCAGATCTCGTAATAGTAAGATAAATTAGCTTTTCAAAAGCTGCCTATATCTTTCCGGATCAGGGAAAGATTCACCTTCTTCCTCCATTCGTTTTTTATTTTGGTTCATAGGATTATCTACCGGCTTACAGTCAAGCATACCTGTCTCTTGTAGGATGTCAAGAGTGTACTTCCTTTAAGAGATTATAACCCCATCTTTTGACTGAGCAACCTCAATACCCAAAAAATATTTGAGACTTCCAAGATCCTTGGTCTGAAAATGTTTGCACAAGTACTCCAATTGAGAAATTCCAACAACATCATTTCCTGTAATAACTATATCATACACATAAACAATTAGGTAAACACATTTCCCAAGAGGGGTATTCCAATAAAAAACTGAATGATCTGCTTCACTACGTTTGAGCCCAAAACTTTGATCAACTGAGCTAAATTTACCAAACCAAGCACGTGGAGATTGTTTGAAGCCATAGAGAGAGAGACGTAACTTGCAAACTTTACCAGATTCCCCCTGACCAACAAACCCATGAGGTTGCTCCATGTATACCTCCTCTACAAGGTCGCCATGAAGAAATGCATTTTTGATATCCAATTGATGGAGGGGCCAATGACGAATTATTGCCATGGTAAAGAAGAGGCGAACAGTAGTCATCTTGGCCACTGGAGAGAAAGTATCACTATAATTGAGGTCATAAACTTGAGTATATCCTTTTTCAACTAATCGGGCCTTAAGATGATTGACCGCATTGTTAGGACCAACTTTAATGGTATAAACCCATCGACATCCAACAACTTTTTTCCAAGTATTACTCTGGTCAAAAGTTGCATTTCTGTAATCATTGATTGTTGTCGTCATCCAGGATGATCAAGTGCTTCCTTCATATCTTTGGGAATAGTAATAGAAGACACTGAGGATAGAAAAGAACAATAGGAAAGCGACAATTGGTGAAAGAGAGGATTCTCTGGAAATAGAATGTGAAAGAGAGGATTCTCTGGAAATAGAATGGAGAAATGGATCTTATGATTGAGAGAGGAGGATGGCATGCAGCTAAGATGACATTTCTCCAATGATGGACGGGAATATGGGACCAAGCAAAAGGGTACAAACAGTTTCAACCAATTGTCTATTTTTTCTTTCTGCTATACTATTTTGCTGTGGTGTATGAGTACGAGTGGACTAATGTAATATACCATGTGAACTCAACGGCAGAAAAAAAATATGAGAACTACTCTTTGGCATTGTCACTTAAGATTTTGATTATTTAACCGAATTGATTCTTGATTTCATTCAAAAAAGATGTGAAGAAGGATAACAATTCAGAACGATCTTTCTACATCTCGAATATTCCTCAATGAATGTAACAAAATACCTAAAACCAAAAGATGAGACGCGACTAGGTCTCCAGATATCGAAATGGATGATAAAAAAACCAGAATTACACTTTGATGGAGATATTTTAGAAAAGGTAGATCTAATATGTTTGCCTAGTTGACATGACTCACATTCTAAGGTTTGTAGACCACTAAGTTCAAGAAACATTATTTTAATCTTGATAAACGAGGATGCTCAAGCTGATCATGTAACATTTTAGGACTAGGAGTTGCAACACAGGACACTCGTGAACGAGATCTGAAATGGTATATCCTCCAGCTTCATATCCTTCTCCAATCTGTCTCCCCGAACCATGCTCATGTATAACAAAAGATTTGTTATCAAAGGTTATTGAACAATTTAACGTTTTGTTTAATTGGCTTAAGGAAATGAAATTGAATGGATCATTAGGGACAAAAAGGACATAGTCTACATTCAGGGAGGGAGATAGAAAGACTTGACCTACTCCCTTTGAGAAAGTTTTAAAACCATTTGCAAGGTTTATAAAATTATGTTTTTCTTGAAAAGAAATGGTTGATAACAAAGAGGTATTACCAGATATGTGATCAGATGCACCTGAATCAATTACCCATGAATTTTGACCTTCTATGGATTGAGAAATGCTAAGCTGTTAGACTTTAAGCGTAGATACAATTGATATTCATCCTCAGTGAAAGTTGAGTAAGCAATTTCAGCCTTAGAGACATTAGTTGTTTTAGAGGGAAAATCATGCAAGGAGTAGCAGTTTTCTTGGGTGTGATCCATCCATTTACAATATGTGCATTGAGGATGCCCTCGACCTCAACGTCCACCTCCTCTAGTGTCGCGCCCTCCTCTTCCTCGTGTGAAACCACGACAAATGGTTCCACTAGTGCATGAGCCTCGTGGGGTTGAGGCATTAGGGTAGGAAGAAGGCATGTGGTTAAAGTATCCATGGAAGGGACCTTATGACTAGTCAGAAGTTGATCTCTGATATGATCAAAATCTGGATGTAAAGAACGGACGATCATCACCATAATATTTGTGCAGTTTCTTCCAAATTTTCTCTAAAGATCCGACTTCCAAGAACATTCTCAGTTCTTCCACAGCTGGGCTTCAGTCATGAAGGATACAATATCATGGTCTGTCAATTTGAGTGATGCAAGTTTGTTGGCAAAATCGTAGAGATGTTGCATATTGTTGGCATAAATGTTTTGAGCTTTCGTCCAAAAAGAGTGGCATGTTTTGAAAACTCTAAGGGGCATCATAAGTCTTGGTTCCACGGATTGCCACAATAAGAGGCACAGTTGGAAATCAACTTGTTTTCATTGTTCAACTTTTTCAGCTGGCACATTGCTTCCATCTTGTTCAAGGTGATCATGATAACCTTGGCCAAGGACCACATTTCAACAAATGCAGCCCACGATAAATAATTTTGTCCATTTAGCTTCTCAGAAGTAATGCAGGGGCTTCTAGTGAATGAAATAGGATTTCCATTGGCCATTATTGATGAAAACAGCAAGAAACCAGCGCAAAGGTGTAAAAACAGTAAGAAAATGAAAGCCCTTGGTGACTTTCACACGGGGTGATTTCGAACCATGTTGGAATGGAACTTTGAGTTCAAAGCGAAGACAACAAGGTCTGACGAGACTGGTGACAATGGCGTGACAGAGTTCCGATAAGCAGAAGGTGGCGTGTGGACGACATGCGCCTAGCAGCGGCGAACAGCGGCAGGGTTGGCCTTCGGTTGGAGAGGCACTCCGGATCCAGGGGTCTTCGATGAAAATTGTGGTGGCCGTCAACGGTGGTCGGTGACAGACGGTGAACGACAGTGAAAACTGTGTCGAAGATGACGGAGACTGACAGAGCAGGATCAACATGCTCTGATACCAACTTAAGATTAAAACAGAGAAAAAAATATGATCAAAGGGTTTAGAGGATCCCTCTCACTTTCTTTTATTTATTTTGAAAAACTAATATAACAATACATAGAAGACTAAGGGACTGCACTAGACACCTATGTCCAAAAGTAGGTACAGCTTTAGGGTTTTTCCAACATAGATGCAATTATTCTAACATTATTGAAACCACTTGCACAATTTTAATTCATGGTAAGGTTCCTCAATATTTTTGGACTATTTTTAGGGTGATGTTTTCACTGCATGTTATCTTATTAATCACATGTCATCTTTAGTTTTCGGTTTTCGGTTTTAGATAACAAAATCTCTCATTCTATTTTTGTTTCCTCATGAACCTCTTCATCCCTTATCTCTTAAAGTTTTTGGGTTTACATGTTTTGTTCATTATTTTAGCTTTGGTATGTGTAAATGATCTCCTAGGTCACACAATTCATTAGATTATAAAAAGGATATAAATGTTTCTCTCCTTCTCTTAATTGTCATTCTATTTCAGTTGATGTCACATTCGATGAGTCTTCTCTGTGTCTCTGCCTTATATGGTCAATATTCATGTTATCTGTGATCCTGCTATTGTGTCTAATCCACCAACCCTTCTAGTGTATAGTCGATGACAACATTCTTGTTGTCCACCAGGTGACTCACTTCTAGTGTTCAATCCCCCAACCCGTCTGGCTCTAACAACTGAGTTTGAACTTCCAATTGCACTTCGTAATGGTATACGCTCTACTGTAATCCATCTTCTAATTACATTGCTTTGAGTTATCATAGACTATATCCATCTTTCATACGTGTCTTTCGTCTATTTCTACTGTGTCAATTCAAAAATTTGTAGGTGATGCCTTAGCCCATCCTGGTTGGTCAGGCCATGCTTGATGAAACTTGGGAGCTCGTCCCATTACCATCTGGGAAGTCCATTGTTGATTGTAGGTGGGTCTTTGCTATCAAAGCTCGTCTTGTGGTCAAAGATTACACTCAAATTTTTTGTTTGGATTGTGGTTATTAGATATTGTTTAGATATTGTTTGATATTGTTAAGATATTGTTAATCACAATATCAAACAATATCTTCTATTTACTCTATTTATTTTTAGTTGCTCTTTTTAGTTGTACATCTCTCTATTATAAATAGATTACCCTATGTGTGGTTTATACACAAGTGAGATTAATCTCAAACCCTATTTTCTCTATATTCAACATGGTATCAAAGTCATTGTTTAAGAAGTCTATCCTAGCTAGATTTCTTGGACATTCGTTCTACCCGCTATTGGACCACCAATTTCTAAACCCACGCACGAGATGGTATATACCTTAGCGTGAGGGGGGTGTTGAAAGTCTCACATTGACTAGAAATAAGACAATTTCATAGTATATAAGTGGGGTGCAAACCTCACCTTACAAGCCAGTTTTGTGGGGTTGAGTTAGACTTAAACTCCACTTCCTATACTTTTTTTCTAGTGGCAAAGATGACTTTTGATTGCTTATTTACATCTATGGTTGCTCTTCAACAATGGTCTTTTTACCAACTGGATGATAAAAATGCTTTTTTTAATGGCGATTTGCATTATATGGAACAATGTCTAGGTTTTGTTACTCAGGGGGAGTCTTCTGGATTGATATGTCGTCTTCGAAAACCTTTATATGGCCTGAAACAGTCACTTAGGGCGTGATTTCGAAAATTTAGTAGTGTTGTTCAACAACTTGGTATGACTCGCAGCGAGACAGGTCATATCATCTTTTACCATCACTCAAGTGTTGTGTGTATCTATTTAATAGTATATGTTGATGATATTGTTCTTACAGGTAGTGATTATGATGACATCTCCAAGATGAACATTTGTCACCACTTTTAGACCAAAGATCTTGGAAAATGTAGATATTTCTTGGGGATTGAGGTAGCACAATCCAACAATGTTATTGTTATATCTCAATGGAAGTATGTATTGGATATTTTGGAGGAAATTGGATTAATGAACTCAAAATTTGTTGAAACCCATAGATCCCAATACAAAACTCTTACCTAATCAAGGGGAACCTTTCTCAAATCCTAAAAAGTACAGAAGATTAGTTGGAAAATTGAACTATCTTAATGTTACTCGTCTTGATATTTCCTTTGAAGTTAGTGTGGTGAGTCTATTTCTCAATTCCCCATGTGTAGATCATTGTAATGCAGTCATTCGTATTAAAGTACGTTAAAGGATCTCCTGGAAATGGTTTGCTATATGGTCACTATAATAATACTAAAAAGTTGTTTGCTATCAAATGTTTATTGGGCATGATCTCCTTTTGATATCTCCTTCTGATAGAAGATCTACTCCCAGATACTATGTTTCCATTGGAGGTAACTTGATTTTTTGGAAGAGCAAGAAAGAAAGTGTTGTGGCAAGATCTAAAGCAAAAGTAGAATATAGAGCTATGACTTCAGCAACCTTTGAACTTGTTTGGCTTAAAAAATTACTTCACTCAAAATATTTGTTTTCATGATAAGTGACTGGTAGACTTGAGTACAATATATAATTAAGCATCAATTTTCAACCAATAAGAAAGCTCATTTTCAGCAATAGTGGCCACTTTTTGATTAAGATGATCAACATAACCCTGACTCTAAAGCCAAAGACTAATGTTTAATGCCCAAGTATGAGCATTAGTTCCATCTAATTTCTCAATGGATGGATGCACATTAATATTGTTGGAAGTCCCACATCAACTATGTTCAACTAAGACCAATTTACTGTATATGGGTGTAAATATCACTTTAAAAGCATGTTTTGTGATGTTGAGTTAGGCTTAAAGTTCACCTTTTAACAACTATAATTGGTATAGATAGACCGATCATGTGTAAGAGCAGCAGAGGAGGACACAAATATTTGTAGAGAGAGAAAATGATTGCCAGTAGAGAGAAACAACCCCAAAAAAAGTGAAAAAATTCAACAAACTTTGATCACGATGAAAGTTATAGATCTGGAAAGAGGCTGGATGCATCGCCATGCGTGGTGGGAAGCGGGGGTGCCAGTAAGGGTTAGGGTGCTAGTGAGGGCTAGGGTGGGTTGTTGGAACTTTGATTGCCGCTATTTTTGTGGCTTCGTGGTTGCCTAGTTGAGGTGAGCAAAATCATTGTGTTGTTTGTCCAAACGGTCGTGGCGACAGCCATGGCAATGTAAGCAATGGAGATGGCGATAGGGCACAGCTTGGAGACCAGACTAGGTGGTGGTAGAGCATCGTGGTGGTGAAGAAACAAAGACCCGGAAAAAATTCCAAAAACAATTTAGCACCGGTTCACCATGGAGGCAAGGACTAAACCTAACTCTAGATACCATGTTGAAATAAAAGAGAGAGGGAGAGACATAGGCTGAATCCCCAATTTGTGTAAAGTGCTTAGGGTTATGCATTTATAAATAGGAAAATACAAAGAGATGGGCCTAAGTCCCTTACATCTAACATAAGGGAACTCCTATCTTTCAATAGACACATTCTATCCCTGTAATTATCCAACAAAATATATAAAATATACTGAGAGCATCTACTCCTAATTTTGAGATGTAATTAAATCACTTAGCCTGTGTTTGGTTTTGGAGAAGTTATGATTGTTTGTTTAGGTGGTTTTGTGAAGAATCGAAGGCGCGGAAAGACTACAAAAGTTACATGTTAAAACTACAATTACAAAAATAGGCTTCCTGTGAATTTGTATTGGTAGATCTTCACGAGAATATAAGTGGAACAAATCTAATTTTTAAAATTCGCCATCCATTGTCTCGCAATCTAATCCAATTAATCATAATAATAATGGTTACATTTTATTTTAAATTATTTTTACGACTAAGGGCAAAATAGTAATTATTGAATTTTATCTATTAATATTTTTTTTTAACTTTTCATACATATTACATCATACACAAACTTTCATTTCAAATCTCTTCAAATCACACTATACTTTTCAAACAGGTGCTTCAGCTTATTGCAGAGCACTAGGCCCCACCCCACTCTTTCTAGTTTTCTGTATTACGTCAGATCAAAAAATGTCCGCACATATATTTTACATTGTAACATTAGAAATTATCTAATTATCTAATTTCCTACAAAACAACCATTTTGACTCTTGTGAGCATTTGATGTGTGCTACTTTGAACCAATTTTTGATCGGTTTGTAATCAAGGTGTTGCTTAAAACAAGGGGGCCCAAATTTTATGGCAGGTGCAGTTTATGAAAAATCTTTGCTGCTCTTGTTTGGACTGGAATACATGCATCACTTTTGTTTATGTTACATTTTATATATAATATGATAATGTTTATTACTTCCTTTTGTTGTACGCCTAGCTAGGGCTTGGGACAAAGAAGGTAGCTTTGCTGTATTAGTTTTTTTTTTGTGATCATTTCTGTGCTGTTTTCTGTTCTGGTTCGTGTCTGCCACTTCATTTCTATGCTATTTCTCGATTCTCATTGAATTCTTTTTGTTGCACTTCTCTGCCTGATTGCCCCTTACATAAAGCTCCCGTTTTTTGTAGAGTTCGTGGACTAAATGTCTGGCTCAAGTTGGCAGTCCTCATCCACTTTCACCACATAAACAATTGGTTGATGCCCCTGATAGCACTTGTGCCCAAGTGATGCAAACGAAGACTGAAAAAGTTAGTAGTAGATGGGTGCATGCAACAGAAAAGGAGTGCCTTGAACTTATTGATCATCTTGGTATGGCTTGATAGTATCTATTGTTTAGACTTGTCTATATGGATTTGGATATATCCCCGAATAAACCACTTAGTTATTTTCTTTCCAGATGATGTTGCGATGGGCAAGGACTTAGCTGTGGGAATATCTTTGAGTATGCAACTAGAGCATCGACTTGAGGGACTGTCTAGCCATCCAATGGGTAAAGGGGCAAATAAAATGTCTGATGATGATGATATGCAGATAGTTAAAGGACAAAGTAATGCCTGTGAAAAAGGAGAACTGGAATGCAATGGTGGTAAAACCAGGACACAGGAAAATCAGACTATGAATGTTATTGATGTTACTGATAGCAACAGTCCACAGGCTGAAAGCAGAGACTTGAACACTCCAAATGGGTTCTCTGGTTTCTCACTAACGAAAGAAAACTGTTGCCCCAAAGAGCATCCATCCCTGGAACTATCTTTGAAAAGGCTGGGAGAAGTAAGAGATCCTAAAAATGTCACGGGTGAAGAATGCAATGTTTTAAGACATTCAGACCAATCAGCATTCTCAAAGTAAGAAAAAATTTGCCAGCATAACTAAGTTCTAGTGGAAGCAAATATTGTTTGCATTATAATTCATAACATTTATCTTCATTGTGCAGATATAATACTGCTTCTTCTGCTAACCAGGTGATGTCCTTCGGTCCTTTGACAACTTTTGTATTGTGTTGAAATTGAGATTTTTGAGTTGCATGATTTTCATTTCCGTCCGAAATCCCACTCACCTCATCAACTTGTCTGACTGTGTACTCCTCACCATGAATCATCTCTGAATGACTATTCGATTTCTTCCCAGCCAACAAGTAGGGGGTAAAGGGGTTGACACAAAAGTTATAATAAACGATATGAAGAAATAATGTGAACATACTGTATGTCTTAGTTATTTATGTGGAATTGGCAAGCTGATTCTGACTACCAGTAGCTGGAGAATATTGTTTATCACCAAATCTTAGGTCTTGTTTGGTATAATAGAAGAAGAAAGGAGAAGAATGTGTTGATTTGGTTTAGGAGGAAGGTGAGGAAAGATGAAAAAATACATGTAGGCCCCCATACACTGTTTCCGTGTGAATGGGAATAAAGGAGAGGAAATGACACTTTTGCCTCTTTCCTTCCTTCCACCGGTTACTTTTGTTAGGAGCAACTGCCTATTTTTTTTCTAACAGGTGCTTCAGCTTGCACCCACCTCAAGAGTTCAGGTGGAGCTTGGTATATTAAGAAAAATAATGGATTAAATAAATTGAAGTGGAAAATAAAATAGATTAAAAAATCATTTGAAATGGAATAGAAATAAACAAAAATATCTGAGGTAAACAGGTTGATTCTAAAAAATATCTTTCCTTCTCTGCATTTTTCAAATCAAACGTGTTTATATGTAAAATTTCTATTTTTCCGCTCTCTTTCCGTTTTTTTTTTCATTTTTTTTTTCTTTTCCATGAATTTCTCTCCACACATTTCTCTTCCCTCAAATAATCAAAGGCTTAATCTATCTTTGGGTAAGCCTTATGTTTTTCTTTACCTCTTATCAGGCTCAAACCGGAAATGTAGGAAGCTGTTCTCCACTAGCCAATGGCTCAGCTGCACCTAATGCAGAGGTAATACACAACTTTCCATCTCACTCAAATGTCACTCCTCCAAACCAACAATCTAATGGGAGCAACAACATCAATGACATGGCCTCCACTAATACATATCTTGGCACCAAACCTTGTACTTTTGACAAGATGCCAGAGTCTGTAAGAGGGCTGGGCTCATTTAATTCCTCTGAACGCCGAACTTTACCGAACAATAGTAAGAAAACTTATGCCCGGGAAGAATATATGGAAATTGTTAGAGGACAACTGGGAAGCTCTGAACATGAATTCCAAGCCGAGCACACTCATTATGAGCATCACCATTATAATCACATTTCCCGTAAAGCTGCTGTAGATCTCCAATCAGAGCATGATCTCTTACTCAAAAGCTCAACCAACACTGCTCAGCAATGTGTATCATCAAATGCGTTTGGAGGGCCAGCAGAAAGTAATGCTGCAAACTACACAATAGATGGAAATGCTGGGGAGAGTGATCACGGGAGCAATGGACATGGGAGCAATGGACAGGACGGAACCTTGACAATGAGGACAGTAAATATGGAAAATGGCAATGTGGCTTCTGGGAGCTTTGGAGTTGGTGGCATTGATAGGAAAAACATTGGGAATGGGGCAGATGAAGGACGACTTTCATTGAGAGAGGCTGCTTTGACCAAGTTTCGTCAAAAGAGAAAAGAAAGATGCTTTGAGAAAAGGGTAATTCTATTTTAAATTGCGTGGTTATAATATATTCGCTGAAGATCTTTATTGAATGTGGATTTTGTCAATTTGAGAATTGAGGTGTGGTTATGCCCTTGTCATTGTATTCGTATAATCTCTATAAATGAATGGTCTGGTGATCTTCTCTGCAATTTTATCAAATTATTTTTCCTTTATTTAAAAATTAAGATATTTACTGCCCAAGTTACCCTGGCCGAGTAGTATTATGTGAATTATGTAGTCATTGTATGACTTGTAGGATAAGGCTTCATTGTACTTCGTACTTGCCTTGTATGATTTGTATGGCCATGTTTTCGTCAATGAGTTGATCCTCATCGTTAATAAGCACGAGATGTTATATATTGTCGTCATCAATTTGACTTGTTTCAATATTCTGGAATTTCCATTCCTTTTCCAGGTTCGATATCATAGCAGGAAAAAACTAGCAGAACAGCGGCCTCGTATTAGGGGACAATTTGTTAGACGAATTGTGTAAGTTGCTGCGTAGTTGGATTCACTTTATATATCTGTGTTGCATTATATGAGTACTGGATTAACTTGGGTGCAAATTTTTGTCAGGTCTGAAACCAAAGAAGAAAAAGATCACCAAAGTGACAACCTGGTACCTGGGGATCATACCGACATTCCTCAATAACACCAGCGAAATGCTGGCCATTATTTGACTGATTCTGTTCCAGTAGCAACCTCAAGCTTCTTGCTGTCAGACTAGTCCTTCACACAATCGCCTAGGAAGGAGCTCGGAAGTTTGTGTAGTGGAACCTGTGATTAGGTAGTTTTCCTTTACCTCTGTTGTTTTGAAGAACAGATATTTAATTTGAACCTTCAGGACAACTTTCTATAATCTGATCTTGGTTGTGTGAACTTGAAAACTCCAAATGGACCCATGGAAGTGGTTACCTTTGGATAGGTTAACCTCTGATGAATAAAATTTATCATGTTAGCTTTTACTTCGTCTTCCTCTGTGTAAACAGTTTCTTCTGTTCCTTTCCGATACTCACCCCATGCATAGTGAGATCCAGATCCTACTGGAATAGATTTCCTGAGGTGAAAAGGAAGAGAGAATAGAGTTTCTCTTTCTCGGGGATTCAGTGACTTTTTGGAAAGAAAAATCACTAAACTTTAGTTCATTTTTATGTTAAATACATGATTTTTTCTTCCAAAAGTCACTGAATCTGAAATGTTTTTTACACTTTTTCTTATTTTTCACTTTCTTTATTTTTTTACAAATACACAATTTTATTTTTCATAACTATTTTACCTATGAGATGCTTTGTCACACAACCTTTTTCCTTCCTTGTCATGTCATTATTTTCTCAATCTTCTTCATCCAATTTAAACTATCTTCTTCTTCAACTGCAACAGTCACCTCTCCTTAACTGTTTGCTGTGACGTCGATCATTAATCAATTATTGTGATCATAGTTTTGTTCTTCTTAGCAATAATTGTTTCAGCTGTCTGCTTCACATTACCCCCTCTTTTTAGTAAAATTATAAACCAGTACAGACCCAACAACTGTCTTTAAAATACTTGATAAAGATATATAAAATACACGGTACTCGATTAAAAATATTATTTTTGACCTTTTAATAATTAAAATATTATGGTTTCAATAAAAATATTTTTTCAGAGATTCTAATATATTAAAATTATGTTCATCTTTTTTTTGGCTTAATAAGTGCTTAGAAGATTAAACTTGTGTCTGTACACCTAAAATGTGAGTAGTTGAAGTTTGTTCGTACGGAGGCAAATATCTAGGGTTCTCATGTTTTTCTCAGTGGAACAACTTTTTTTTTATTGAAAATGTGAGTAGTTGAAGTTTGTTCGTACGGAGGCAAATATCTAGGCAAATATCTATGACCCACCTGGAACAACTTTCATCTTCTTGTACCTTCCGGAATAACAAATATCTTTATTAAATCTTTACATTGAAAAAAAAACATTTTTCTATCATCAAATCATATTTTTTTAAGAAATACTTTATATTACTTACAAGTTGATTTTTCAGAATTAAATTAACTTTATATTCTCTTTTATAATATAACTTTAGAGTCATTTAGATTGTTTTTTTTTCTAACAAAGTTTGTTGAAATTAATTTTTAATTTCTATTAAAGCATTTATTAATATTTAATTTACGTTTGATATATTTATTGAAGATATATTAAAATTTTATAGACTAAATATACAATTAAATCATAACAATAAAATGAAAAGTCTATTTTATAAAAATATGTACTTTAAAAACCCTTGAAGAATATTGATTCTAGAACAGCAAATTTTAAGATACATGATTCAAAATTGGTATTTAACTTATTTGAAGCATCGGATAATAACATTTATCAATACGGAATAACCTCTTCAAAAATTCCCTTTTGATTTTAGGGATAAAAAAATTGGTCTATAATATATAAAAAAAAAACTGATAAATCTATTGTAAAATAGCACTAGAATTTTTAGTTAATAAAAATAGCACAAAAATGTGGTAAATGATTGATAAATTTTAAAATATTAGTATAATTAAGAGGTTAAAGTTTGTAATAACGTCTAAATTATATATGAAAAGTTAGTAGCTAGTAATAAAGGAAAATCTTAGGAATGTGTAATGGCACTATTAAAATGCACATTTGTTCTATATTTTTACATTGATATCTCAAATAATTAAATACATTATTTAAAATAATATAAATATATATAACATATTTTATAATAAAAATATCTTTTAAAATTTGTAAACAATAACTTTCTGATAAAAAATTACGATTTTGAAATTTTTAAGATTTTAAATTAATATTTTAGTTGTATTTTTTTTTGTAAATTTTTTAAATGTTTAACACTATTTTCTTATGTTTTTTTTTTGTTAATTTAAATTTTTATGTTTAATTTTATTTAATTTTTAACAATATTAAAATATAATAATTTTATTATTTAATTATTTTTTAACTTTACCGGTGATCATTAAATAAAATTTAAACAGGTTTGTGAGTATTTTTGCTTTTTAAATAAAATAAAACTGTATTAATGATTATTAGATTATATTTCATTTAATATCACACTTAATTATGTATTTTTGTAAGATTCAATACATATTAATTATTCTTAACTATTGGTTAACAAAACCCAAAATTTATTTTAATATAGGTAAGAATATTTATTGAGTATAATAAAGTATGTCTTATGTAAGAACATAAGCATTCTTAGTTTAAATTTATTTTCTCAAGTTTAAAGTAAATAAAATTAAAAAAAAAGGGTAAAGGTTTTGAGTTGTGCAATTAATTTTTCTTCAGATTTTTAAAAGGAATAAAAAAATACAAATTATTTTCAATTATATATTATAAATTAGCTTATTTCTAATCAAAATAGTACCCAATAAAGATTTAAAATCAATCTAAAGATTATAATACTAGAACAACTCCTTGTATTTGATACCAGAATCACCCTTGAAAATTGCAATTTGACTATTGATCTTCGAGAATGATTCTCATATCTCACTGTTTAAAAAAATATTATTTACATTGATACTTGTCAAAATCTCACCAAATATAATTTTTATATGAACATTCTTGGGCTTAATTTATAAAGACATTGGTACAAACAACCAAATAATACAATTATTTGTCGGTAGATAAAATCCTTTGTAAAATACGTTTCGAAATATTAAATTGAAGTTTTAGTTGCCTATAAATAAAATTAAAGGTTCCGTTTATTTATACACTATTTAACACATACGCATAATATGTTATTATATAAGATGGGATTATAGAAACTTCTTGCAAAATATTTGTAGAGAAGAAAAAAATATATATTATCAACTAAAACTAAGTTAGTTATAAGTTAAGTTGTAATAGTTTTTCATATTAACTTTCTTCGGATGTTTTTCATTTTAGTTATTTTCATTTATGCATAAGTTAATTTAAACTTATAAACAAGTTCCTTTCCTAAAAAATTTAAAAGAAAATTCATCTCGAAAATGGAAATAATGTCAACTAAATATTAAACCTGTAAAATTCAAGTTTTTTAAAAATAAATATCAAAATGTCATAATGTACAAACCCATCGTTAATCATAATTATTATCAAGAATAGAGAATAAATATTAAGATTATTAATGGTCAATACTAAATAGAAGTTATTAGAAAATTATAATTACTTAAAAGTGATGTGTATCTTATCTTGTAATAAAGGTGATAAAGGTTTAAACTTTTAAGCAATATATAAATCTTGAGTTATAAAACCTTCACGAATTAATGGCTATTACTATATTATTAAATTTATATTCGAATACATTATTATATTATTCTACCATTCTGCAATTTATTTATTTGAACATTTAAAGTAAACACCTTTTACAACTCTTTTCTACTTCTTTATACAATCTAATTATACATTTTGTATATATTCTTCTATAAATTACTTATTTATATTAGTTAAAAATGATAAAGTTAAATTTTATATAAAAAATCTTAAATTTAATAAATCAGATTTTAAATTTGAAAGTGGTATCAAATTTTTTATAAATCGACTCATGTCACATGTATAAATTTTGTCCTAATAATTTAAAAAAAAAACAAAAAAAAATATCTATCAATCTCATTTTAAATAATATATTTATTTATAAAAATGGTATTAAATATTTATAAATTTTAACACAAATTCATGATAAAAAATCTCCTATAAAGAATGAAATACCTTTAAAGAAATAATTTATCTCTTGTCTCAAAAATACATGTTTATTAATTTTTTTTTGTAGAAAAATTGACTGAAAACAAATACATATGACTCCCATTAAATTTTGTATATGATTTGGAAATAATTTTAGAAAATAGTTAGATTATGGTGAGTGTGAGTCTTTTTCTTGAGGTTTTCTAGAAAAGAAAGCATGTGTTTGTGGATGTGTGTGATGTTTTCACATGACCTCTAAAAATATGAATGTTTAAGAGATGATGAAATGTGGATCAAAAGAAAAAGAAAAAGAAAATGTTATTCTTTATTCAAAGTGATGGGAACATTATCTTCTCATTCATGAAGCAAAGGTTAGGAAGTTTACCTTGGATTTAGCTACACGTGTTTTGGATCTTTGTCATGTTGTGTCTTTTAGCATTAATCATCACACAAAAAGAAAATAATATTACAATCTTAGAAGAAACACTTGAATACGTACCTAATCAACTATCTATTCTCCTTGTCGTTTTCATAAACCCTTACTTTACTCTTCATCTTCTTATCAAATCACCATTTTTAAAACAATTTCTTTTGTTAATTTACAAAAAGTTGCTATCAATATCATTCAGTGGTCGTAAACTAATGTTGAATTGTTATAATTTAATCCATAGTGTTAAACTTAAGTTTTCCATTCCTAGTAATTTAAAAAAAAATATTTTAATAACTACATTTTTATAATTTTCTTTTATAGTATGAGGTAACATCTTTTAATTAAGTAACTTTTCATTTTTTTACTTTTTTTTATTTTTTAATATTTTAAAATGACTTATAAAATATCACCTCATGTTGTAAATTAAGATTATTAAATTTAGTTGTCAAAATATTCTTGTTCTAATCTTTATCATTTGGATTAATTGTTATCATTAATATTAAATCTATTTGAATCGTATGTTCGTATCTTAATAGTGTCACATCTCAATACCTCGCTTATGAAAAATAAGTTAAAGATAATTTAATTATACATTTTTATTTAATCTTTTAATTCGTCTTTCGAAAAAAAAAATTGTGATAGCAATTCCAAATTTCAAATCTATAAAAAGACATTAAATTGAAATAAAATAGTATTGAAACAAATACAAACTTTTATATACTTTTTAAATAAATGTTATTAAACATTTTAATCGTATTTGAAATTCTATTTAGGTAATGTTCATAGCAGAAATTATATTTGTGGTGTTATTTTCCAAAATAATTTAGAGTTTTACTCAACACTATTATTGTTTCGTTATAATTGTAATTTTAAGATTTTTTTTCATATTTATTAAAGTAGTAATTAATATGTTTTCTTGAATAATTTTCTTAAAACGACATCTCTTTTCTCTATCAAATGTATTATTTTTTTCGAGAAAAAGAGAATAACTAAGTTAAAAACAAGGGTTCATATCAAAAGTTAAAACTATCACAAGTTATGTAAACAATCTTGAAGTAGAAGAAGAAAAAAAATATGATTTGATTAAATAATCGGAACTGAACCGTTATGGTAATTTAATTACTAAAATTTAAATTATTTGTAAGTTATCATAACTCATAAGACCAACAAAAATTCAAAATATATTACCAGTATAATATATTTTAAATAACTGTAATTGAGTTGAATTTGATTTACTAAAAACCCTATACAATTCAGTTGAATTAATTTAAAATATTATATCAATTAAACTATTTTTAAAATTCAGTTAAATTAATACAATTATTTATTTTTCATCCCTATCCTAACGAAAAGTTATTAATGTTTGTGTTGGGGCACCGACCAAGTAGTGGTTAACGTTACAAATTTTGACACTTAGCACATATTAAGGATGCATCACTACGATCATTTCTTCTTTCGGTTGGTTCAAGGTACTACGTGGTTTCACTGTGTGTTATACCTCATGCTTTATTTTAGTATATAATAATTTACAAATCTATCGTCTCATATTAACAATTAAGAAGTGTTTGTCCTTCTATCTTTCACAATCAACACCAAATTTTGTTTATTTTATTATTACCTTCTATTTTTTTTTTGACATATTAAAAAATATTTTCAATTTTAATATATATGTTTTGTATAAAATTTTCAACCATTCAAAATAAAATTTAAATATAACAAAATGATATTTCAAATAACCGAAAGTATAAGTCGTAAGGATTTAGAAAATAGTTTAAGAATAAAAATAGTTTTATAAATGATACTTGAATATTTTATTAGAAAAACATATTATAAATAAAACTTTTTATTATTTGAGTTTTATTTTGCAATAATCATAATTTCTCTAAAACAATTATTTCTTTGTTTTTTTTCTAGATTTTTTATTCCACCCTTCATTTGTTTAACGATTGGAGTACAACATAGGATCCTTAGTAAGAGTGTTACAATTATATTCATCTTTTATCTTTCTTGTGTGTTTGTTAGTGAGATATGTTGTATACAAGGGTTGTGGGACTTGCATGTGAGGTTTAAGGGCTTGAGATGAATATATGTTTGATTAGGATTGTTAAAGTGTGTTTAAATAGTTTATATGAGTTTTTTTGTGTGTAGATATTGCATCCAATGTGAGTAGAGATATTTAGAGGTAATGCTCTTTTCGGTAGTGGCTTACAATCTAGGTAAGGGAAACTATACAATTATAATAGTATCTAGCATGGTTAACTATGTGATTACTGTCTAGATGAAAATATATTAATTGTAATATTTGAGTTGACATATTGGCATTTTGAATTGTTAGGTTAAAGTGTTTGATTTATGTCGATTTGTTGATGAATATGAAGTTTTGAATTATTGTTGCAGTTTGGGACTGGTTTGATTTTGCTATGAGGGATGATATATCTTATATTTGTTCAATTGAAAATAGAACATAGACTTAGATCTTACTATTCAAAATATTTTTTCTCAAACAAATATAACATTGCAACTTAACCAAGTTTTTATCATATTTTCATTCAAGCAAGCACATTTATGCTTGAGCTAAAAAAACATTTGTTGTTTTTGGTTTCTTAACTTATTCAATGTAATGGATTTTTGTAAATACAAATTTAGACAAAATACTAACATTTTGTTTATATTAAAGTTTTTGAAATGTGATATATGAATTATGTGGATGATAGGGGTATATTGACTTTCAAGGAAGGGAGTGTTATACTAATTTGGGTTTAAGGTGTATTGAATTGTGATTTGAATATATCATCCTAAATCTACTCTACTAGTATCTAACTCAATAGAAGAAGATATCTAATTGTGTTGAAGAAGGTTTTTACAATTTGGTGCTTCAATATGAAAAAGGATCTAACCATGCATGTGTAAGGAATTTACCTGTCATACTTAAGAGGGACATTGGTCCTACTTTATTGCTATGTCAGAGCGAGCTCCGTGGGAGTGTGAGATAGTATATCGTAGGTGCATAACCTTTGATTCTATTCAATACACATGTCTTCCAGAAATAAAGTCAAATGTCTAAGTCTTGAAAGTCGAGGAATGAACCTCTAGGGGATGCATTTATATGTGAGGCCAGTGAGAGATAAGTTATCTAGACATTTGATTCTTGTTGAAGATTATTAAGCCAGTTGGGTTGAGCCAATAGATTGTTATTTGTGTGAGTTATGTATTGTTAAGCCATGTGGGCTGAATAGTAATGTGATAAATGAGTTATGATGATGGTATGCTATATGAGAAAAGTTGGGTGTGTAATTTAGAGTAAAAAGTAGGTTGAAATTATACACACATATTACAATTGCACGAGGTTACTATGTATATGTTTTTTGTTTGGTTTATAGTCTGTTCATTTATTATGATTGTATGTTATACGTGAGTAAATGATAGTGCACATGGAAGAAATGTGTAAGAGTGAAATAGAAGATGGTCTTCTTAGAAAAAAAAAAAGTTTTTACATAGTTATATAATTTTTATATTGTACAAATCATCCTAGTTGATTGAAATATTAATTATATATATTTTGTTGTATGTTTGTTGGTGCAACATATAACATTACATTTTACAAAATACCATGAGTGAATCTACTTTGCTTTCAAAGCTAACTTAATTGAGCAATATGCAACAATGACTTAATATTTAAAATGATTTTAAAGTTTAAATCTAAAATGTAACATAAAAACTAACCTAATAAAACCTTTACAACTAAACAAAATTCTACTATAAATTCACCATTACCTAATCATTAAAGGTAACTTCTTTTATTTGCAATAACTTATATTCAAATAATTTTCAAATTCAATGTATAATTAAATAAAATGAGTAAAATTCTCTTACAAGCTTACTTAATTTTCAAGTCTCCTATAAATTTTATGTAAAATCACAATTGACTTTTATTACTCTAATTGAAATTGTGTTGGATAACATATTCTCTCATAATTTTGATGTCATCATCTAAAACTATAAAGAGACTCTTTCAGTCATCCCATATTAAGCATATATCCTCATATTTCTTAACCTGTGAAGTCGAAAAGATAAATAGATAAGATAACAAAATAATATAATAGTTAAGTCAACCAATTAATAAAAAATATAATCGATACACTCAATGGAAAAATATAAAAAAAATTCAGCATTCTATAAATAAATAAAAAACTCAATTCAAAATATCTAAATTTATAAAATATTTTAAATTTAATTATATATATATATATATATATATATATATATATATATATAATCTGTTTTT
>Ga0214543_1000424_pt1 | contig 69943 bp, 39 predicted proteins | sample CNSS2metaG_FD_160094 | JGI IMG/M metagenome (GOLD analysis project Ga0214543, IMG submission 160094) | Root nodule microbial communities from cowpea collected in UCLA plant growth center, Los Angeles, California, USA - CNSS2 | ecosystem: Host-associated > Plants > Roots > Nodule | place: USA... | reverse complement strand
TGAGGAAGATGCTCCTAGATGAGGGGCATAAGAGTCGTCTTAGCATACATCCGGGTATGACTAAGATGTACAAGGATTTGAAAGCCTCTTTCTGGTGGACGGGTATGAAGACGGATGTGGCTGATTATGTCGCTTCTTGTTTGGTATGTCAGAAAGCGAAGATAGAACATCAGTGACCGGGTGGTATGTTAGAACCTCTGGATATTCCATAGTGGAAATGGGACAACATTTCCATGGATTTCATCACTCACCTGCCGAGATCAGTGAGAGGGCACGACTCAATCTGGGTGATAGTAGACAGGTTGACGAAGTGTGCTCATTTTCTGCCGATTAACCAGAAGATGAATATGGATAGGCTGGCGGATTTGTATGTGCGAGAGATTGTCAGATTACATGGAGTACCGGCGAGTATTGTGTCAGACAGAGACCCGAGGTTCACATCGAGGTTCTGGCAGTCGTTGCTGAACGCTTTGGGTACTCAGCTTAGGATGAGCTCCGCCTACCAAATCTTGCTACAGAAAAACCACTATGTCCTTTTCAGTTTAAAATTTGGATTTAAAATTAATCATGATATTTATACATTAGCGGCAACCATATTTGAGTTATCTAGAATTAGTGTTAGTGATACAATATTCTTTCCAAATACTTAACTGTATAACAAAAAATTCAATTTCAAATTACTGATTAAATTAATATAATTCCACTATTTTTTTCTTCACAAATTTATCCAAAATCATAAACAACTATTATCATTTAGCCCTCTTCAAAATTCCCTCAAAAGTTCACGTGAATAAATTTAATGTCATCTAAAATTTTTTTGATAAAGGTTACCTAACAAATAAAAATAATCTTTAATGAATCCATGGAAAATAAAGAATAAAAAAATAGAAAACAATTGTTTCTTTGAAATCTGATATTTACAGTAGCACAAGACAATTTTGTAGTTATTAGAGATGAAGCCATACGCAGTTTGAGTTTGATTTTGTCAAACTAGATTATACAATGAGCCTAAGACAGCTTCTTTCTAAATCCTAAACCCTAAACCAATATAAAACAATTTCTATTTTTTTTTCTTTTTGAATTATATAATTCAAAAGTCACTTTTATTCTTAAAAATGAATTTTCAGATTGTATAATTCAGAGATTAAAAATAATTTTCAAATTGTACAATATGTACTTGTTGTATGATTCATATATACCATGAGAAGTATTTCCTTATGGAAGTAAAAATGGAAGGTCATTTTCTTTTCTGTAGTGTAGCATGACTTAACGTGTACAATGTAAGATAATTTAACATTGCTACACCGACCCTCAGCATCATCTCCTCCTTCACATGCAAGGTCTATATTCTACAACGTTACTTTCTTGCACAAAAATTTCTCACTACAATCGAACTTCACAACTACTTCAAAAGCACTTGTGCCACTTATGTTCTCGCACACCTTATTCTTGATTTCTTTAGCAAATTTCTGAGTCCTAGATCCAACATATGTAGAATCATTCGTGAATAATAATGATATATGTCAATTTGTTTCAATAGTATCAAAATTTTGTTTAAGTTTACCCCTTTTGGGCATGGCCTTTTTTTCTTGTCACAGTAATCCTTATTTATTATTATGGGGTTGGTCACATTGGTCATCTCTATGTTCTAAAACTTTATGTCACTAGCACTTCCTGAACCTCCCTGCATATATATAGTAGGGTAGACACAAAAGATTATGACTTTCTTAATGTTCTCAAAATTAATGTTCAAATTATTTTTTACCTGACATGTCTTGATTCTAACTACATTTTTAGTTCCAAAAATCTTGGCTCCATTTTGGATTTTCCTGCTCCTAAGCTCCCAATATTGAAACAACCCACCATTATTTGTAACAGTATTTTAAGAGATACTTGTTACTAAGGTGATGCTAATTACCCCATACCATGGCCCGATCCACGTGTAATGTTTGTAGCTTCTACATTTTTAGATCCATGTACAACAGATATACGATCATCACCTGAAACAATGATAATGATGCTTAACAGTTGTAATATGTATATCCATAAAAAAAAGATAGATACAACATTTTACAGTCAACATTTAATGTGAAATGGTCTATTCTGGTTTGACATTTGAGATTTTAATGTTTTACCACCATTTGTTTTGAGAATATTAACCGTTGTTTATTTTCTTTTTAATTATAAATATGTTATTTTATTTCTTACTTATATATTGTTTGACAAAAATTATAAAACATCAAATAATACTTTTTTAGATGAAAATAAAAATGAAAACATTTTCGAATGAAATAGTAGTATCAGTTGGGATACCAGTTCTTATGACGGAATCTGAGATTTGGATGTTTTGTGTTTTTGTGACATGAATCCCGTTAGTGTTTGGGCTATCCTCTGGTGCAATCACGGTAGGGCCAGAAACCTTAACCTTCTCGGAGTCTTGGAATGAAACGTAGATTTTTTTTTAGCATTTTTTATGTTCAAGTTCTCAAAACTATAGAAAGTTAGAGCCTACAAAAACAAAAAAGAATTAAATCATTGTTAATTTAGATAACATAGTATATATTTATATGCTTTATATTAATTTGAACAAAAATTCTTTGGTCTTTGAGAGAGCTACACATACTGTTGGAGCATCCTTGCAAGGCTGCAAAAGAAAGCAGAAAAACATATAACTCAGTCATCCTTTGAATATTTATTACCATATACATATATAATAAATAAATAAAATAATATTGAACTTATCTTAATATCTTACTCGCTTTTTGTTCTTTTTGCATTAGTTATTCCACCATATTTTGTCGTTTCCATCGAGGGTTCCACCACCATAAACAAACAAAATCTTAGTTTTGTCAAACACAAGCCAATGTTTGTTGTCTTCCTCGTAATCTGATGGATCATCTAATGCTTCAAAGGTTCCATATCTAAAAATTTACATCAGTATTTCATGGTTTACTACAAGAAAAATTGATATTACCGACGGTCAAAATCTATTGGTAATGGACAAAATCTGTCATTAAATCAGAATTACCGACGAATTATCGACGGTAAATAAATATGTCAGTAAAACTCTTGTCGGTAAATTTTTACTGACGAAAGTCATGTTCTGCTGGTAATTACTAACGAAAAATATGTCGGTAAATTTGTCGATAATTACCGACCAAAAAATCCGTAGGTAATTACAAAAAATTTGTCGGTAAATAACGTGTATTGTTCATCTTCTTCCTACTCCCTCTTTCATTTTTTTTTTCGTCTTCTTCATCGTCATCATCCTCGTCCATGTGATCGTCGCCGCCGCCATCGTCATCGTCGTCGTTGTCTTCCTTTTCCTTTTTCTTCTTCTTCTTCTTCTCCTTCTTCTTCTCCTTCTTCCTCTTCTTCTCCTTCTTCCTCTTAATGCGAGTAGTGGGAGCCTTTATGGCATTAAATATTGATTGACATGACATGGAAAAGTATTATCTCAAATGGTTGAAAGTATTTAATTGTGTGAAAGGACTCGGGTTCAAGTCCTATAAATGCCATTTGTGTGTTATTCAATTTATTGTTAATTTTTATAAAATGCATGATCATGTTGAATGATAATATAACTATAGAATTATATTAACCATTATGAAGCATGAATTGGTTAAATGGTTGTGCAATGATTTGACTTTGGTATGGTATGGGTTCGAACCTTGGTGAGACTTAACTAAACTTTCTTTTTGCTAAAATTTCGTTTAACATGAAGGTGAAAGGGCAAGGAAACCCTAGCAGCCAAGGGGGGGCTGAAAAACAATCCATAATGACCCAATGAATTGCAATTACCACTAACATTAAACCATTTTCGTTTTTATGCCGATAACCAACATTAAGTCTTAATTAAAAAGCCAATTAGTGGAGAGAAAGAGGGTTTCCGAGTTTGCCATTGTAGAACATTGTGAGGAGTGAAAATTTAGAGAGAAATGGTGGTTCTGGCGTGAAGGGAAAAGCGTGTTGGAGGTAGCATTAAAGAGACCTTTGGTGATAAAAAAAGGGGAGCTCTTAATTATCAAATTTTAAGCTAAGGAAACCATGTTAAAGGAGCTGAAATCGAAGTTTTGATTTCGTATTATTAATTGTATGAAATGTATAAGAAATTGTATGCATGTGCTCTACCTTTTTGTGTATTTTTTGGGTTTTCTGGAATTTTCCAGAAATTGCTTGGCGGGTGATGAACCACTGCCAGGCGACTTATCTTTTTCTAAGTAATTGTGGGTTTCAGAGACGGAATCGCCTGGCGGCACGAACTAGCACGCTAGGCGACACTTGTGTTCAACCCAATTCTGGGTTCCCTTGATGAAGGGCCTGGTGGTAGTGATTGAATCGCCAGGCAACGCGAGCTCTGTTGGCTTGATTTTTGATGTTTTCTGGATTTTGGGCAAATTCTAATCGGTGGAAAGTTTGTTTAGATTATTAATTGACTAAATGGAAGCGAATGATTATGAATTTACATGGTAATACAAGGAAACTGAATGAAATTGGGTATGAACTTGGTTAGGATTTTTCAAATTGTGGATTTGAGTGTATTAATGTGGGATAGAACTGGAAGGCTGTGTAGGCAAGCACAGGGTTTGGGTTCTGTGCAGTTCTAAATAGAACTGGAAGGTTGGAGTTGATGGAGTTTTTGGATTGTAAATAGGAGAAATCTGAATGCATGAATTAAGTGGTTGGCTTAAACTCGGAATTGATTGAATATAGTAGAAAAGTGATGTGAGGGAGGATAGATGGGGTCATTCAAAGGAGGGCTAAGAATGGACGCGGTTTAATCTGTTAAATTATTAGCTATTCTAAGACTAAGTTTAGGCTAAAGTATGGTATGTTGTAAATTATGGTTTGGGCAAGTTAGATAGGGGAAAGTCTAGAAACTTGATCATGTTTCTTGACAGATTCAAATTTTATGACTGAATTGGTGAACACTTGGATAGTAGTGAATGGTGACACTCGAAACGTATCCCTTGAGTTGTGGTTCGGGATAGGGGTTAAGCACGTGGTATTCCTTGAGTTGTGGTTCAGAATAGCATCTCTTAAGTTGTGGCTCAGAATAGCATCTCTTGAGTTGTTGCTCAGGATGGCGGATGAACATGAGGAACTCTTGAGTTGTGGCTCGGGTTGGCGAGTGTTGTCGGTGTGAGTGTGCGGGTTGTGGCTTGTACGACGGGTCCAGTAGATTGCCCTCCTCAATAATAAGTTGAAGAGTTTGGTAGTCTTGGGACATTACAAATGTTATTCGTATTGGGAACTTCGTAGCATGGTTTCCCGCACGTGTTCTATCGGTTGTGGCTGATAGGTGTGGCAGCAAGACATCTTGAGGTACTCCCTAGAAGACGTAGAACACGATTAACATGGTTGTGGCCATGTGGTATGAAATCAAAGGATGTAATTACTTTTGCGTGAATGTGTTATATATATAAATGTGTTGTATATATGTTTATTCTATTAGCTCACCCTATCTACTTGTGTTTGGCTATGATCGTGTACGCGGTACACGTGAGCAGATGATGTTGCAGGTGGATCTGGTGAGGCATAGAACCGGAGCAAGGCTACACTGGGATAAAGAGTTTTCTCAGAGTTTTAATATTTTCTGATTTGGAATAATTTGTAAACTCTTATTACTAGACGTTGACTTTTGTAATGGAGTTATAATTATGATTTTAGAGTTAATTATATAATGGATTAAAGTTTTAAATTTCTCGTGCTTTTGGGAAATGAGGTTTCATTAATTGACTATTATTTACTATTTTATTTATTTTATTATTTAAATCCGTAATATACTGTCGGGATGTTACATTCACAAACATGTTTAAGCAAAACTATGACATGTACAAAGTCATTAAACACACATACCTTACCAAAATGAATCCTGATCTGAACAATCCCTAATTTGAACAAACAGTATACAACAACAAACCAAAGTAAATCAATATAAATGTGGTTTTATAAATAATAATAAAATTAGCAATCAAGTTCTATAGGAAACTTGAGAGGGTAACAACTACCAAGACAACCTTCTTTCAAAGAGTGGAGGCTCATACTTAAACTGATGAATGTAAGCCTAGTAGCAGGTTTTAGAAAAAAAGAAAAAAAAGGCTCAAATTCATCCCTAATGGAAGTTTAAGACTCATAATCAACTTACTTCCTTTGATGTAGCTAGCATGATTATGGTATTGACAATATAAAATAATATCAACACACTTTGATTCAGCTAGCAATTTATAACTGCAAACATAAAGTTAAGAATTAAGAATAATAAATACAATTAGAAATTCATGTTGAGCAAGAATTACAATTTTGACTTTCTAATAATAGAAATCACTTCTCAATCTTGAGGAAGCTAAACAAAATGCTAGTATAAAAAAACATAAGAGCAAGCACCTTCTTTCTGTCTCATTCAATCTCAAGCAAATACATACTAATTTCATATATATTTTGCAAATCTTCTACATTATTAGTTCTCATATTCAATCTCATTGATTACACCTTTTGATCTTACTTTGAGTTTCTCAAGCATGAGCATGAGCCTAGCAACTCGCCATCTTTTTTGTAAAAAATTGCACCAATCATTCCCTCTTTGCCTAAACCAACATTGCTTCCTTTGCCTTCACTTCCAACACTGCCTCAGACCATAGTTCCACCTTTTCTTGCAATCCCAGCATTGCCAACCAACTCTCTGCCTCCACTTCCAAACATCATTCCATCACTTCCTTTTGATATCTCGGGAAATCAGAAATTTCACTGTAACGAAGCCCTTACATATTACAAACATTTACAACAATGTAGTAATATTTCCCGGATGAATAATTATGGACTTATGATTATTCAAAGGAAAATATTAGTCAAAGAAGAAAAATAATTGTGATCTTTGAATAAGTAGGACATGAAAATACCTTTTGCTTCCAAACTAAGGAGTGGGTCCAATAAGTCATACATGTAGAGGTTTTGATTTTCTCTGCAGAAATATTTTGAGTGACACGAGATATAGGAACCAAATTTATACTTTGAAGCATAGGAATGAAAGTAAAAAAGTAAGAAATTTGGTCTTTCATGTCCCTTATTTGGATAGATCATCCAGTTTATTAAAAGCAAATCTATTTCAACGTAAATCAGTCTGATGCTAACAATTTTTTAACAATTTTCTAAAAGCAGTAAGCGTGTCATGCACTTTTGCCTATATCAAGCATCACTCCTTTTAATTCCGTAATTACAAAATCATAATCTTCGTTGTATAGACAATTTAATTAAAATATTTGTTTTGGCTTAAACCATACGAAAAATAACGAAAAAAGGACAGGGAAATTCATGACAGCAAGACATATACCAGTTCATTTTCAACCTTCCTCAAATACTTATTACACAGGAAAAGTTACATAAATTAATGAACACCAAACATATGCTTTCGTATTCTGATAACAACAATCCATGCTTTTGGTTTCTTGTACGCTTCGTTTGGAATCATTTATTGTTACATGTGCCTCACGTAAGCATCGTAAAGTTATGCCCTGTGTTTTTTGGTGACTATAAATCAGCCAACACAAATGAGAGAAACACTGTTTATTTTAAAAGATTGACTAGCAGATAGTTGTGAATCACAGATAATGACATCGAAGTCAGATTCAGGTAGCAATGTGCATCAAGGGAAGACCTTGCTGCAGAACCCATTTGAATTCAGTGATGATCAGATTCTGAATAATGTCTACAGAACCCATTTTCATTGTGTTCAGAAATGCAATGTACAATCACTTCACACCGTTGCCTCAACCGTCATCAATCACTCAATTCAAATCACAGACACACTCCTTACAAAGGTAATCATTCTTTTGAATGGTTTATATGTAAACATAATATTTTTTAATAAGTTAAAAAAATGTTTAATCCTCAGAATGATTGTACTTACTGGTTTCTGACACAGCCTATCCAACTCAGTGAGCATTTCAGAGAAGAGACCATAACGTCCCCACAACTTACTGCAATACTCAAGCGAATTGCTTACCAGGTGCTTGCTAATTTTCTATTTTCTCTGTTAATTAGAAATTTAATTTAACGGTTCAATAAAAATAATGAATTTCGGGAAGCCTTAATAGTTCTTTTATAATTATTTTTTCAATTTTTCTTATTATTTTAGATATTCTTTTTTTTTCTTAATTTAGTTAATATAATATTTTTCTGATAAATTGATGATAATACGAAAATACTATACTGATTATTTCTAATAAAATAAAACTAAAATAGTTCTTATATAAAAAATTGAAAAATAATTAAAATGAATAACTATATTCCTTTTATATCCTTTACAATAATAAATTAAAATAAAAATTTTGATATTGTCAAAACTGGTCCATGAGAATGTTAGTGTCTAAAATATGTTTGAATGTGTTTATATTTTAAATTAACGGTATTGAAGATATATAATCCTCATAGTCATATTTTCTTGCATGTATATTAATAGGTAGTATCAAAATAATGTTCATATTGTTCTAATACAATTTTAAGAGATATCACTTTTAACAACAATTTATTTAACCAATAATTATTTTATAATGAAATAACCGTGCAACTTTGTGTTTAAAATAACTATTAGGTTTTTGTCATAAACTATTTATTGTTGATGTAATTGACTTAACGTAAATATATATTCAACAGATTCCATTCTACGATATGGAATATTCTGTTTCTTGGAGCAATTAGGTGATGTAATCACACATGCTAGTTTTACAATACGATAAATAGGAACATAAATCAAATTGTAACAAAATGTAATCGGAAAAATAGAATCTCTACACTATTACTAGATAATAGACGGTTACGTAATTAAAAAGAGTAATATGTGTGTCTGTGTATTGTCCTTGCAAAGGACCGAACTATTATTACAAGACCATCTTCTCACTTACACAGTGTTATGAGATTATTACGTTTCGTATGGCTAACTGGTCCCAATCTCTACACTATTACTACATAAAGTCAACTATTTGTCAAATATAGTAAATATAATAATAAATTAATGAATAATTTTACTTCATAAATAGTTCACCCTTTTATACATGTTTCATAGGTATTTTCCTGAGTGGGCTAGATAGGCTAGATAGGCTAGGCCTAATCTAGGACACTTTACGTTATCTAAATTTGGATGATGATCAATTGATTATCTTAATGACGATCTTAACTAATTCCAAGATGATGTCCATCTCCAAGAGTGACATCATCTCAATCTTATTCATATAATAGTCTCGTAGACTCGAAATTTGATTTAGAATCTTATTTTTTGAAAAAATGATAGAAAGAAAATATCCATTTCTTTGATCTTTCTGTCTTGCTGATAACATTGTCTTGCTGTTCTGAATTTTCTTTTTACTATTTTAGTTTAGTTTTTAATTCTATTTTGGTCCAATTTTAATTTTGTTTTGGAATTACAATTAAATCAATCTTTTACGAGCAAAATTCAATTAAAAATCCAAAATTAAACATTAAATGAGGAAAGAAAAGATGCATTTATCCTTGCCCGAGTATAGCCCCTAGTCTCAAGGAGCATAGAGAAGTAAAGGCTAATGATAAAAGCAATTGTTAGGGATATGATTGAGGAGACCATTATCTGTCTTAGGAAGTTCAAAGTTACATTATCTAGGCTTTTAGATCCAACAAATCTGACAGTTGAGAAATGAGTGCATGTAGGGATTTGGGCTCCCTTGATTTTCTATAAATGGGGATAGAGTACCTTGGGAAGGACCACTTTTACTGATTCAATAGGTGACATATTTTCCTGCTTTTCTTTTAGTTCTAGTGCGTCTTTTGGTTCCGACATGGGTAGCGATGATAGTAAAGATTCGTCGACAATAGAAAGGGCTAAGGATAGATGGCTTTGCCTCGAGGTTACGAATGATTGGATCCTAGGGTTAAAGAATATTTTTCGATGTACCAATGGTCGTCTATAATTAGGACTTTTGTTGATAGTATCACATTAATTGAGGGTGACATTATTGATGGTATTATATTTATTATAAGTTCCATAGAGAATGTATGTCATGTCTGAGAGGGTTATCGTTCTGATTTTTTCTATATGTATTTCACACTTATAATCGATTTCCATGTTCGATTTCCTTTTGATGAATTAACCACATGGGTGTTGCGTATTTTAAACGTTGCTCTTACGCAATTACATCCAAATAGTTAGGTATTTCTCCATGCCTTTCGAGTCATTTACTAGGCTCTTTACTTGAAACCCACTCCTTAGGTCTTCTTTCACTATAGTAGTACTTGGCATGGGGACTTACACTTGTTGGTCAGGCTAAGGTGTATCCATTTGTCTCTTACACTTCTTTTAAAAACTTTAAGGGTGGTTTTTTCTGGGTCATGGTAGATCCATTGGGACATCAATATTCTATTATGGCAATAAAATGAAATTATGATTTTATTGACTCAAAATTTAGTTAGGTACCATGAATGGTCAAGATCATTACTGATCGTTGAAGACAATCGGGTTCTTGGGTATTTAGATAGGCTTCTTAGAAGGTTGTCCACTAAGAAGATTGTTGGGGTGTTAGTCTATTCTCACCCTCGTATTGACCTTTATTGTATGTGTAGCTTTGTTTAGTCATTACTTGCAAGTTTTTGACATTTGTTGATGTTATTCTCCTATTGCGCACATTACGTCGATTGTCAAGATTGACCTTCTCAAGAAGGAGGTTTTCCACCATCTTAGGAAGGAGAGACATGCAAAAAAGAGGGTCGAGGGTGAAAATTGCCCTTCGAATGTAGGGAATGTTGTCGAGGTTGAAGTCTGAAAGGAACTTCGACCCCAGTGCCTCTAAAAAAAGAAAAGTAACATAAAGAAAATTCTTCTCATTAGTCATCAACATATTACCAAGAATCACCAAAACAAGGTTGTTTTGCTTCTACAAGCACTAGTGGGGTTCATCTAGTCTGCTCGATCCCAACTTGAGGATGAATTAAGGTATTAAACTCATATTAATGTCAGTTGTAGTGGGAGTGGTAGAAAATGATGACTGTGATACTCTTTTGCACTTTCTAGTGAGTTTCACTCTTATGCCTTTGATATAAGTAAGTTGCGTGGTGCTGATTCAACCAAATTGTCTAAGGAAATCCAGTTAGAGGTCAAGTTACAAGATCTTAAGAAGCTGCTAAAAATGTAATTCAAGAGAAGAAAAACCTATTCAACTAGGTGGATCTCTTTAAACCAAAGTGGTTAGACATAATGGCATATTGTAATTACTGGAGAACATGATGCCTTGATTCTAAAAAGAAAGAGAATGATGCTTGGTCAGTCCTGGATCAATTGAAGCATAATATTTCATTGGAAAGAACTTGTTGGGAACGTTTTGTAAAAGAGCTTAAGTAGCTAAAGGGTTATATCTAGGCCTAACATGAAGAAGGGATTATTTCTTTTTAGAGTTCCTTTGGTTGATCCTCACTTCAACATTGATAAGGATGTTTATCGAGTGAATTAGTGTCTCTGAACGAGATACCTGAGCACAAGGAGGTACAAATGACATTAATGACTACAGATAATCATGGAACCCCTAACAATGGTGGTGGTGAGGAAAACCCTTTAACCCCAAGTGGTGATGGTGGCAAAGATTTGGAATGACTTTGTTCAATTTAGGCATTTTCTTCAATTAGTTTTCAATAAGTGGGTTTTCACTTTTTCTTGTTGTACTCATTTCTCATGTCGTTTAGTGTACTTGGCCTTAGCATGTTTTTTGAATGAAATTGAAATATTTCTTGGTATGTATATATGAGTTAGCTTGTTTATATGGAACAGATAATCTTTTTAAGAAGAAAATTTCTTATCTGACATATTTATATAGATGTCCTTGTTTACTCAAGAGGGATTATCTCATCTAGATCATGCTTCATTATCTGAGAGAGGGCGAGCTAGGTAGTGATCATGAGGTGGGAATCTTCCCCGGCAAGGATATATCTCAAGAGGGGACACCCCATGAAACTTCCTGACTTTAGCCTTTAAAGAGCCATTATAACTATTTGCAATGTTGTGCTATATTGATGCCTTGTTAAAACCTTCTTAGACAAAACCATATTTAGGGAATGAACATGGATGAAGTTACCATTTTGATTACACATAAATGTGTTATCGTCGTCCAATTTTTTAAATTAAATATCAGTGGTTACTTTGTTGTATTTTCCATTTGGGAGGGATCATCTAAGATGGAAGTTCCTTGACCAAAGGATGGCTTGGTAGGGGTCGTATGATGAATACTTCCTTGACCGAGATTCGTCTCAAGAGGGATCATCATATGAAGCTTCTTTAACCTTAGCACAAGAAGTGTACATAATTGGTGAAGTACTATTTTATTTTCTAGGTTACTCATTAAAACATCCTCGATCAAAACTCTCCTTAGGAAAAAAAGACCCAAGTAGGAAAAAGTATATCATTTAAGCATCCTCATTTCAAGTGTGTAGTTCTTGGGATTTTTTTTTGAATAAGTACTTCAGTCGATATGCTCCTTTGGCTGCTTATTCTCTCACCCAAAAGGGTCCTTCCCAATGGGACGAGAATTTCCCTTTGTTATCCCTTGTTGACCTCCTGGATTATTGGCCCTTTGATATTTGCGTCACTTGAGGTCACACCTATCTTGATAACTCCTTCCATCTTCCTCTTTTCGGACAAAACATCAAAGATGTCCCGCTTGGACCAAATCTTCAATCTTGTCTTCTAAAGCATGATATACGTTTGTAGTATGGTCATACTTACGATGATATCTACAATGTTTATTTTTGTCAAAGTTTCTTGAAGATGATACTTTTTCGTGAGTTGGTATGAGATAGAAGTTGAGAGCCTCATCCACAATACAAGATTTGTTGGTGTTAAGTGAAGTATAATGGGTGAATTTGGGGGGTCTAGTCATGGGAGTCAAAGTTGAAAATAACGCTCTTTCTCGGGGTTTCTTTTCTTAAATACATGTACTTTCTACAAGACCGTGGAAAATTATAATAATTAGTTATATATATCCAAGGAGATTTATTAATTATTTAATTTAGATGATTATTTTATTATATTTAAAAGATTTTGATAAAAACTAAAATGATTTATTATCTAATTTAAAATATTTATTTTCTAAGAAAAAAGATTTGGTGAATATTTATTCTCAAAGGGTGTTTTTGAGAAAATTGAAATTTTCACGAAAGAATTTTTTTTCATGATTTTATGAGTTTTATAGGTATATGGGTGTGTGAGTATCTTGGGTTGTGAGGGAAGTTAACTTTCTTGCTTGTATGTGTGTTGTGAAGCCAACTAGATTGTGATTTCTTTTGAGTTTTGTATATTGTTATTATTTGATGATCAAAATGTGTTCTTAGTTGTGAAGGTATTGAAAGTTTTGATTTTTAAAATTATTATTCTAATGTTGGAATTTTTATTGTTAAATGGTGGTTGTATAAGGAGTTAAATTCTTGTTATCTTTCTTTCTCTACGACTTGTATGTGTGGAGGCTCTGTCTAGAGCATGCTCCTCAAGTGGGTGGCTTTGAAAGGATCCCAGTTGGCGAGTAGCTCCATGGAATGGAGGGTTCTTTAAGTGTCGAAGCTGGAGATCGAATGCCTTTAGATAGAGTACTCTATGAAATTTGTTTGCGTGAGTAGGGTCTTTGGAGTGTCGAAGTTAGAGGGCAAATGTCTTTGGGCAGAGAAGTCTATTGACTAGTGTTTGATACTTGGTTGTTTAGTGTCGAGGTCAGAGGAAGAATATCTCTACCTTGAGAACTTTATGAACTAAGGCTTGATTGTGAAGGTTTTTAGAGTATTGAAGTCAAAGTACAAATGTTTGTGGATGAAGCACTCTATTGAATGATGTTTGATACTTGACTGTGTAAGGTCAAAGGACGAATGTCTCAAAATTGAGAACTCTATGATCCAAGGCTTTTTTGTGGTTTGTTATGAAAAGTTATATATTTCTTTTAAATGTCATGGGTTTTAAACATTGAATGAGTTTATTTAAAAAATTGAGGTTCTTTCTTGGTGATGGTAGCTCACCATTCTGTTCGTGGTTGTGGTTTGCACATGCGATAGTCGTGATTTATCATAGGAGTAAAGGATCGTACAAATGTTGATGAAGATACACATCAAAACTAGAGAGAGTAATCAATATTGGGAGAGGTTTGGGAAGTCTTTTAGTCTGATATATATTTTTCCTTTTCAAATTACTTTATGGTTGTAAAATAATGATTTTTTATTTATTAAGATTTCCAATAAAACAGGAACAAAGTTTTATTTTGTGTTAACTATATCTTTTAGAAAGCAAAAGGTTAGGGTGTTATACTTTCGTTCTTCCATTGCTTGTGAATTCTCTCAACTCTTTAAGCTACATGAACTTGGTTGTCCTTTGTCGCAACTCATCAACCTTGATTATCGGCTTCTTGCACAAGCAATCATCCTACTTGTAATTCAGTTGCCATATAGTGTGTTCTATCAAGTTCAGAGGTTATCTAAACATTCATGTGTTCATTTGGATCAATACTCCTATCATAATGATCACGATTAATGCTTTCAAGTTTAGAGGGAGATTAACTTCTATTATACCATAAATAAAAAAAGGATGGCTACAGGATCCCCTTATGCCTACCGAGGTGTTTTCGGAATGCTAAGAACGTGTGGTTGTTCTACAGGTTCTTTCGGCCTCAATTAATGGGGTGTGTCCTAGATCACTCGAAAAAGATGGTTGTATGTAACTAGGGTTGTTCTTCCCTACATCACCCCTTAAGACCTCCTTTAGCCTCCTATTTATGAATGTATGTCAATCAACAATGTCATATATTTGCTTGTATGATTACTTTGTCCTTCTACTCTTTATTGCTTCTCATTGATCATGTTTCACGTTGATACATCATGGTCTTCCAAGTACACGTCAGTCTCACTTCCGCAATCTTACCTCGTAATCACTTCATCCTTTTATACTTGTTTCATGAGCCTTTGCTTGAGTGGACCTATTTTAGATAGGTTAGTTCTAGTCTATGATTCTATAGGTTACATAAACACCCACACTAAAATCAAGGGTGATCATGGATTGGATTTTTAATGCTCTAGTCCATATCCCTTTTATATCCAAATATTTAGATCAGATATTAGATCCATATCTACTTTTTCTGTAAAACTATTTTAGATTTTTTGAAAATCCAAATCCAAATATTTGGATCAAGTTATAAATCCAAATTCATTTCTAAATCCATATTTTCTAATAAAAAATATTTTTTTAATAAATCAAAATTTAATTTTGCATCTATATTTTAAAAATAAAATAATTGTTTCATCCAATACATAAATACTTATAAAAATTTAAATAATATATAAAATAATATAAATTATTTAATAAAAAGTATAAAAAAATTCAATTATAATAAAATGATTATGTATAACCAAACATGAACACATATTTAATATTCTGCCATCTTTCAAATAAAATATTACACCAATATCTTATATAAAAGAAAACATTAAAAGGACAAAACATCATTAATCTATCATAGATTAAAAGATCCAAAAAATCTGCCTCCACCGTGGAATAAACGGAGACCACAAATCAGTCTTTGTTCTCTCACTAATTCTCACAATATAGAGGGAGTGAAGTGACAAAGGAACTGTTTCCTACAATAGAAAAATAATTTGAAACAATGTTTGTTAAGTTTAAGATATACAGTTCATAAAAGTATTTTGCAACAATTGAGATAACCAACTCTTTCAATGAACATAGTTTAACCAGTGCAGTAAGGGCTTTTGACCTCGGTTGTTTTCGTTATTCTGCCTCGGTTTTATAACCGAGACATATTGGGGCGATGCCAAAAGGGAGTGCCTTTTGGCCTCAGTTATCACCCAAGGCCATAGAGGTTCTGCTTTTCTGTCTCAGTTGTAGACGAACCAGAGCCATAGACGTCATTTTCTGCCTCGGGTAATCGTGAACCGAAGCCAAAGGTTCACAACATTTTTAATTTATTAAAAAATTCGTAGAGCCTTTGGCCTCGGTTATGGTAAGAACCGAAGCCATAGAGTACCTTTTTTCTTCAGATTTGGTAAGAACTGAGGCCTATTCTACTATTTCTTTTTAAATACATTTTTTTTGTTTTATTGTCATTCCCACATTTAAACCAGCATTCTTTTTAGAGACCAGCATAAACCAGAACAAAATATTTTATCAAGCATCTACAATCCAAATACATTTAAAAGATAATTGGAATATCCACAATCCAAATACATATATCCTAATCAATACTATTGTACATCTAAATTATTAATTTTGCACATGTTATCCTACCAAACTTTATGGACTTCGCGAGCATTGGCACAGGACTCTTGAATGTCTGCAAGGTAAGACATTAACTTAAGTTAGTATATAGAAAGACAAATTTAGTACACCAAACTTTAGTACATTGCAAAGTATTTGTTTTAATTCAAATATATATTACCATTTCCCAATTAATAACCGAGGCATATGACCCTATTTGGTACAGGTTGAGTTTCACCCGAGGCCAAAGACGTAATGGCTAGTGGCATTTTTGAAATATTCAGCCACGTTTTTTGCTTCAGGTCTTTGGAACAGAAGCATATAATGGCGTTTGGCACCGATTTTTAGTGAACCGAAGCCTATAACCCTCTTTTACTTCGGGTTTTCTCTGAATCGAGGCATAAAAGTAGCTTGGAATCGCAAAATTGCCACCGTGCCATTATATGCTTTGGTTCTTGGACAACCGAGGCATATAACGTGAGTTAAAAAGTAAAATATGCATTATTGTCCCAAAAGATGTCTTTGAAGATGCACATGACTATTTATGCAACAAAAAGAAATGGAGATCGAATTAGATAAAAGATTATCATAAGTGAAAAGTAAAGAAGGGAAACACAAGATTACGCATTCATAACTAATCCCAACAAAATAAGAATTAGAAAATCCAATCCTATGGTGATCTATATTTTGTATAAAAGAGTGATACTTAATCCTAAATTTTCACTGTCTTAATCCAATCATAAGTAATATGTAAAAATGTGAGTTAAAGACACCTATATATAAGTATGTGAAAAAAATTTGCATGTTGATTTGAAAACACGTCTCTTTCATTAGAAGGGTTAAATCTAACATGTTTGTCTACATAATCACTAAGATGGTTTATCCGAAGAACTTTAGACCAACTATTTCCCACTTACACAACTTCTCAATGATTAGTTCTCATATAAATTCATTATAGTTTTCACAAAACTATAGAGAACACAAATTAAATATCAATTGTTCCTACCGAATACAAATGTACCCGCGAACACAAGTTATGTAGGGACCAATGAACCTTTTAAATGCACACGTCCACCTTCTTCGCTTAAGTTTCTAAGTCCAGGAGCCTAAATATCTCCTCCCAAGAGCCTGAGTATCTCCTTTCAGGAACCTGAGTATCTCCTTCCGATGAAGAGTTTCGTTGGCGGGAGGCCTGCAAAGCCACTCCGATGCTCAAGTCAGTATCAGAGCAATAAATGATAGTAATAGTAAAAAATAGCATAGTCATTTTACCTCGTGAATAATGCCTTTTATACTACTTTAATGGGCCAAACCCTATGGGCCTAGGGTTTGCACTATTTAGTTAGTTTTAGGCTTTACTAACTATGCTTAATTAATCCTAATTCCTTTCTTACCATTCCATTCAGAGCACTTATTATTAGTTCATTCAGCAGAAGTGTCCTCTGCCCTAGTGTCGAGGTCATTAAGGCCTATTCCTCAGTCATCACGACATCCTCGCCTGTCTTCATATTACTTTCCTGACATGTGCGTGCGCTATGAACCTCTTAGGTTGGAGTATATTCGGACTAGCACATTGGTGTGTGTCATGATTGGCTATTTCGCCTTATCAGGTTGAGGTATATTCGGCTCCTCAAGTTGTACCCACTTTGATGATTCCAAGTGTCCCCTTTCCCAATATGTACATCAACGATCAACCTAATAAGTACCAATTACCACTATCACATTCACATGGGTAAAATTTTAGTAGTACATGAATCAACAGTAATAGAACTTGCAGTGTAATTCAATCTGGTAGATACTGGTGTATATCCATTCCAAATAGATTTTCTATGAAAAAAGTGGCCTGCTCTCTTTCATACCCAAAAGCAAATGAAAACAGAATTTAGATTTGGTCTTTAGATACTTAGAATTATCATATTAGCACACATTTTTAAGAATTATCATACCAAGAAGCCTCACTTTTCACACTATACATAATCAGGTTAAGTTGGATAACACAAAAAATATGTTTCAACAACTTACCATGCCTAATTTAGTTCACAGTTCACATACAAAATTGACATACCATACCCCATATTCCTTAATTGTATCAGAAATGCAAATCCACCAAAAGACACATGTATGCCAATTGTCAAGAATTATAATTAACTGACAAAATTCAACTTATAAGATACTAATATGATGACTCCAATAAAGAAATAAATTAAGTTATCAAAAGATAACAATCAAAATAAATAACATTAACATGCCCAAAGTATGATTTCAATCTACAACCAGGATACCAGACTAAATTGTTCAGCAAAATAGAATTAAGAAAATGAAAACAAAGAATGAAAAACGACATGAAGATTTGATCATTGTTGAATCATCTATGATTCCCACTCATTATTCCATTAAGATGCATTGATTATACACAGACAGAACACCGCACACCAAAATACCATTTAAAAATAGAAAATCTAACTTAAAATAATCACTTTTATTTGTTCCCATACATCCAAACACAGACACAGAGAGATAGTTGCAAAAACCATAGAGATACAGAGATCTCTGCACGTAGTTCTACAACATTATTTCATTTAAAAGAACTCTTGGATTCACAACCATAATGGTTACATACCTCTTTCCAACACGCGTAGTAACTTAACCTTAATCTTAATCTCCAGCGAATCCCGCCACATTCACTAGCTCAGTAGTGGCTTCGTACGTTTTCTCCAACAAAATCCTGATGAACCGAACGAGAATCATGGCACCACAACGTTCTGTTCAAACAAAATAAAAAAAAATTAAATGTCGAAGAAGGAAGGAACGAAAGGAGAAATGGAGATCGAATTAAGAACGAATTAGATTTACCTTGATAAAGTATAAAGAAAGAAGTGAGAAAATGATTTAAGATTGATTGTACCGGAAGGACTTCCGGGATTTATGAATTTCAAATTTTGGTACTGGGAAGAACTTAATGAATTAGTTCAGATTTATTTGGATCTGAACATGATCCAGATGCCGAATTGGATTATCCAAATTTTAAAATCCAACTAAATAAAATGGTTACCTGGTCTAGAAAAGTTAAAAAATGTAGATCTGAATCAGAAAATGAATTTTAGAAAATAGATTCTTAATGAAACAGATCATACCAAAACATGATCAGATTGAGCAATTGCCCACCCTCAACTAAAATTATATAAAATTTAAATTATATATATACCATTATATAAATAAAATTCTCCTTTTAAGTATCTATATTTTATTTCTTATTTTAACCTTTGAATAACATGCTTTTTAATTAATTTTACCCTAAACTTTTTTTTTCCTTTAATTTGATTGGCCTAAATATTAGGCCGCCTTGAGTACTTAATTTATTCATTTAAGACCAACAGATAAGTACAGTAATAAAAGTTAATCACTTCATGTTAACTTTAATTGACATTTAGAAATAAATATAAATATTACTGTAACTTCACTAATAAAATTAAATATTATAATTAAAAACTAATTATATGTATTTTAAAACTAATTAAAGAATTAAAACAATTTCTTTTTATAATTTGAAGATCAAATTAAATTGATCTTCATTCACTGTAGGTTAATATAGTCTAAACATTATAAGAAAATGCTTCATTAATAATCAACTTTAGTGACAAAAAATTGTTAGTTACTATAGTGACCAATTTTGATACAAATTTCAAAAGTAAAAAATTATTAATTACTAAAATAATAACTATTATGAATAAAAAAGATACAGTTAGTTATAAATTGGTTTTTAAAATTAATTATCATAATTTTGACTACTAAAAAAAATTGGTCACTAAAAATTGATTATCTAGATTTTGATTATCAAAATGAATTAGTTTCTAAATTGGTTTCTAATTAATTAATGATCAACTTAGTAATTAATTATAATTTTTTATTTATAATAATTATTATTTTAGTAATCAATAATTTTTTATTTTTTTAAATTAGTATTTAAATTGGTTAGTACATAAAATAATAATTTTTAGTCATAAAATTAATATAGATATTAACTATAAATAATATAAAAATCTTGACATTAACTATAGATATTAAAATTGGAATGGTCGGAGATGTAGATGGTGAGCACTCCCCGTGGTGACAAGTACGCGCATCACACGACGATGCTGATTCTGGAACAGTTGAAAGAATATTCGTGGGATGCAAAGGCACTGATAGTTGAAGCAGCTTTTGCTCTGGAATACGGGAAATTCATGTACCTTCCCCAGTTGAGACAGTACGAGGAGTATGAGAAATCTCTGGCTGATCTGAATGGGCTTCTGATGATTCAGCAAAAGCCTCAGCACCTGTGCTTCTTCAACAGTGTGGTGAAGAAGGTGATGCAAATGATTGAGTGCATCACCGAGTGGAAGTGGTTAACCAGTGCTGGCTATGATATCAAGGACGTCCCCACCTTGGCAGAGACTTTGCATGAGATTCCTGTTGTCGTCTACTGGGCAATCTTCACCTTCGTCACTTGCACTGGTCAAATTGATGACTTCACCACTCACCACAAGTAAAACCATTTATACAAATTAATTACTATGTTCTAAAAACTAATTTTAGTTCTTATATTTTGTTCCATGGGGATAAATTCATCAACTTAGTTATATTAAAAATATGTCATACATATAAATTCTTAGAGGGTGGCTTATATTTAAGATTTCTCAAGGTAGGGGTTTTATCTGATGTGTCAACCATTAAATTATCAAATTTTATTTTATTTTCTGTCAAATATAATGATTGCTATTTCTTTATTCAGGCTTAACAAATATGAATTATCGAGAAACTTTGAGAAGAAGCTTGATCTCATTATAAGAACTTTTAGGGAGCATTTGGAAATGTGTAGTACGGAGATAGGTTAGTTATGCTTGCTTTGTATCATATTCCGTTTTCCTAATACAGTTTCTAAACTGTAAGAAGCTGAATTCAAATTCATGTTTCTTATAAAAAGATGTTAAAATTATGTGTGATAATTGCAGGGAGAATAGAAGACTATTCCAGACGTAAGAATATTATCATTATTACTGGAAAAGATATTGTCAAGGTCTTGAAAGCACTCATCATCTCTGGTGAGAACAGGGATTCTAGACAGAATGTTATTAGTGGCCTCACTTTAGAACAGGTAATAACTATTATCATTAGCATTACAATTTTAATTAATCTTATTTCTCATGCATAATGAGTGTCCTCAGTTCTACAAGAAAACATGGTGGGATTAGTAAAAGTTTTAATTGGATGGTGATAGTATTTGAGGTTGTGAAAAGAATAATTGATGGGATAGAGAAAATTGTGAAGATAGTAGAACGCGGAAGTAGTAGTGAGTATGTATTAAATATTGTCTTATTCATTGTCAAAATGTAATAGCCACAACTTGTGTGGGATGTTTTAGATTTTTTCTTATGTAAAATTTTCTTCATATTTTTATCTTATCTTAGACTTTTCTATCTTTTTTGAGATTTTTTTTCTATGTAGAATGTTGTTTTATTCTAATTTTCTTTTTCTCCCACAATGCATTATGGCACATCTTCAGATCTTTCTTCTTTTTTTTTCCTCACACTTTGATACACCTAACTCTCTCAAATTAGACGATGAGAATTTTTTTTATTTGGCAACAAGAAGTGCTTGCCACTGTTAAAGGTTTTCAACTCGTGAAGTTGTTGGAAGGTCGTGATATAGGTATACCACCATCACATAAAGATGTTTTAAACAACAAAGTCAATCAAGAATTTCTCAACTATTAGCAAGAGGACCAGCAGCTGCTGGTGCCAAGCAAATACTATGCTGACATTCTTACCAAACCTTTGTGTATTGCTTCTTTAATTAAGTTTAGACATAAACTTAAACTTAAGGTGGAATGTAATCCCATCGTAAGTTGAAGGGGATGTTAGCAAATAAACAAAAATAATACTAACACACAAATATAACAATTTACTTTTCTATTATATTTGTTTCTCTTATTTTTGTATATATACACACTTCATGTAATTTATCTAAATCAATTTACACTACTAGAAATTCTCATATAACATAAAATTTTTCTTGCAAATTTGTTAAAAGAATTTGCAAGAAAAAACTTTTTTCTATTATTTTCTCGAAAAATTTTAATTGGCAGGTAATTCTTTCGTGGGTAATCATTTTCTACAAATTTATAAAATTTGCAAGTATTTCCTACAAAATTTGTTGCGAAAAGTGTTTATACAAAATATTTTGCAAGAAAATTGGTAATAATTTCTTGCAAAATTTTTTTCACAACAAAATTTGTAAGTATTTCCTACAAATAAAATTTCAAAACAAAATTGACAAAAAATATGAGTTTTTTTAGTAGTGATATAATTCTTTTTCTCCATCATGTAATTATAGTATAATAGGTGATATTTGTTGGACCCATCCCAATTATCCGCTCTTTAGTTACAATCGGATGCAACTAGTTGGTGAAATTATTTTTGTTTTAGTGTGAAGTTTGTTAAGAGAAAGTGATTTAAGATAAATGGAAATACATATGCTTTTGGGTTTTTTTTTTTTCTATTAATAACCACATGCATTCAATTTAATTTCTATCTTCACATTCACAATGTTCTTGCTGCACTAAGATTAGCTACAAAAGTCTTTCCTTTTATTTAATGATTTGACTTTCACGAACTATGTATGTAAAATTTAATATATTGTTAACTAATTAAAAATGATCCAAGACATGATTTAAATGTAGTAAAAGTTAGTAAGTTCATTGTAAGTCAATCGATATAGTGTATTTTACTTTGACAGGTTAAAATTGAAGAGTTTAAAAAAAAGCATGTGTTGTTGTTCATTTCGGGGCTTAAAAATATTGACGAGGAGACTCAACTTCTGAAAACTATTTACGAGGAATTGAAGAAGAAACCAAGAGAAGTGGAAGGTTACAAGAAGGAGGATTTCAAAATTTTGTGGATCCCCATTGTGGATGACTGGAATGAGGATCACAGGAAAACATTAGAAACTAAATTACAAAGAACAAAGATTGGATGGTATGTGGTCAAACATTTTTCTTTTGAAACAGGCATCAAGCTTATAAAAGAGTTGTTCAACTATAGGGGAGAACCTGTGATCCCATTGATGAGTCCAGAGGGTAAAGTGGAAAACATCGACACAAAGCAAATTATATCAATGTGGGGCATTGATGGATTTCCATTTAGAACCTCCGATCACACTCGACTCATTCAACAATGGAATTGGTTTTGGTCTGAAATGACCAAGCTTAACCCAAGAATTGGGGACTTGGTAAGTACTAAGTGCTTATATCATAGCACATATTTCCTATTTAATATATGTGAACACAAACAAAACTATATGCGTAAAGAAAAGGTACCTTCCGAGATTCTTTTCTTAGGACAGAACATAGTTGTTTGTGTGTTCTTTTCTTCGTATTTTTTCCTTTCGTCCAACCTTAACTCACAAGAATTTAACTTGTAACAAAAACTGTCAGAATTGTTTTTCAAAAGGTGTATATGTGTCATAGAGTGAGAATATGAGTTAAATATTAATAATTTTAATACATTTATAATATAATGTTGAAAAATTAGATTGAGGAGGATCGTTATCTCTTCATATACGGTGGCACAGACACTATGTGGATCCAAGAATTCACGACTGCCATAGAGAAAATGAAGAGGGATGTTGAGACAATAAGCATGCAAATAGACATCACAATAGATTCATACCAACTGGGAAAGGAAGACCCTAAGATTGTGCCACGCTTTTGGATTGCCATTAACAACTTGCTTGCAAGTAGGAAGCAACAAATAATGAAAGGTGAAGGAGATAAAGTGGTGCAAGACTTTGTAACAAAAGAGATAAAGAGGTTGCTCTTCATCAAACAAGATCCTAAGGGATGGGTCATTCTCAGTAAGGGATACAATGTAAAGCTTCTTGGTCATGGTGAGGCCATGTCTCGCACCGTCAAGGAGTTGAGCTTGTGGCATGTGAAGATGATTGAAGAAGTGAGCTTTGATGTGGCTTTCAAAGAGTACTACGAGAGCATCAAGGACAAGACTAATCCTAAAAAATTTGAGCATAGTGAGATTTCTAATTACCCTTATGATATATTGGCTCATATACATTGCCCTAATGTGGAAGGTGGACGTTCCATGGAGGTAACTTCTTTTAATTGTCATGGTCTTGATCAGCAGACAATTTACTCTTTCGGGGAACCATGTGAGACTCCACCTTTTGATTTAAATTTGTGCTCGTGTGTTTATTATTTAGGTTTTAGCTACTTGCTTCTCAAGTAGTAGAGAATAACAATTTTCAATCTGTTCGTATGTTTTTCAATGAGTTGATTTTGAATATACCTTACTCCCTTTTCCAAATACAATTTCTACTGTAAGAAGCTGAATTGAAGTTCATTTTTCCTTATAAGATGATCTTAAAATTATGTCTGGTAATTGCAGGGAGAATAGAAGACTATTCCAGGCGTAAAAATATTATCTTTAATACTGGAAAAGATATTGTCAATGTTTTGAAAGCACTCATCATCTCTAATGAGAATAGGGATTCTAGACAGAATATCATTAATGGCCTCACTTCAGAACAGGTATAATAACTAGCATTATAATTTTAATTGATCTTATTTCTCATGCATAATGAGTGTCATCTAAAAGTTTTAAATGGATGGATTGTAGAAAAAAAAATACATCTTTTGAAAGTGTTGGAGATCCCATATCTGGTAGATGTAAAGTTAATTTGTAGTATATATGAAAAATCCTCAACTTACAAGTTGAGTTTTGTAAGGATTTGTGATGGAGGATCATCCAACCTCCACACTTTTGGCCAGGATAGAAGAAGATGAAGCTTGAAATTGATGATATTTTATTTATGCTACGTCTTCTTGTTTTACAAAGCCTTTAAAATGAGAGTATTTCTCCTAGACTCACCATCAAGGAACTTTCATTGTTGGGTAACTGATATTGCTTTCAAGTTTCCATTGAGAAAGTCTAAGTTTTCTTTGCCTTGTTTCTACTTGGAGCCGTGGAGGATGCTTCCATCAATGAGTTAAACTTAAACTTTTATCTTATTATATATATTGTCACAACAGAGGTTTGTTAGGTTTATCTTCTCGTGATAAAATTGCTATCAGGTGCAATAGGTTGATAAAATCAATTTTGTTCTGGTGTGGGAAGTTTGTCAAGGGAATGAGATTTGAGACATATATATATATATATATATATATATATATATATATATATATATATATATATATATATATATATATATGTGTGTGTATGTGTTTTTCTGATTTTTTTTTCTATCAATAGATACATGCACTCAATTTAATTACTATCTTCTCAATGTTTACCACACTAAGATTGGATACAAATAGTCCTTCCTTTTACTTATGATTTAACTTTTCACGAACTATGGAATGTAAAAGTTAATATTTTGTTAACTAATTGAAAATAATCCAAGACATGCTTTGAATGTATAGTGAAAGTCAGTAAGTTGCTTACATGTGAATCTATAAGTAGATGAGAGAGTAAAAAGTATTGTAATTAAATTCCGAATGAATTTAGTGTATTGTTTTGACAGGTTAAAGTTGAAGAGTTTAAGAAGAAGCATGTGTTGTTATTCATTTCGGGACTCGAACATATCGACGAGGAGACTCAACTTCTGAAAACTATTTATGTGAAATTAAAAGAGGAACCAAGAGAAGTAGAAGGTTACATGAAGGAGGATTTCAAGATTTTGTGGATTCCCATTGTAGATGAATGGAATCAAGATCGAATAAAAAAATTAGAAACTAAATTACAAAGAGCAAAGTTTGGATGGTATGTGGTCAAACATTTCAATTTTGAAACAGGCATCGAACTAATTAAGGAAGTGTTCAACTATAGGGGAAAACCTGTGATTCCATTGTTAAGTCCTGAGGGTAAGGTGGAAAACATAGACACAAAACAAATTATATCGATGTATGGCATTGATGGATTTCCGTTTAGAAACTCTGATCACACTCGACTCACTCATCAATGGAATTGGTTTTGGTCTCAAATGAACAAGCTTAACCCAAGAATTGGATATTTGGTAAGTTCTAACTGCTTGCATGTCCTATTTTGTATATGTGTGGGCTATAGTGTGGAATATGACTTAAATAGTAATGATTTAATACATATATAATATAATGTTGAAAAAATCAGATCGAGGAGGATAGTTATCTCTTCATCTACGAAGGCACAAATACTATGTGGATCCAAGAATTCACGAGTGCAATAGAGAAATTGAAGAGGGATGTTGAGACAATAAGCTTGCAAATAGACATCACAATAGACTCATACCAAATGGGAAGGGAAGACCCTAAGATTGTGCCACACTTTTGGATTGCCATTGAGAGCTTGCTTGCAAGTAGGGAGCAAAAAAGAGTGAAGGGTGAAGATGAAGGGGTGCAAGACTTTGCAACAATAGAGATAATGAGGTTGCTCTTCCTCAAACAAGACCCTAAGGGATGGGCCATTCTTAGCAAGGGAAAGAATGTGAAGCTCCTTGGTCATGGTGAGTCCATGTCTCGCACCGTCGAGGACTTTCGCTTGTGGCATGTGAGGTTGAATGAAGAAGTGAACTTTGATGAAGCTTTCAAAGAGTACTATGAGAGAACCATGGTAAAGATTATTCCTCAAATATGTGAGCATATTGAGATTTCTAACCACCCCTCTGATGTGTTGGCTCATATACCTTGCCAATGTGGACGTCCCATGGAGGTAGCTTCTGTTAATTATAGGTGTTTTCATGGTCTCGAACCATCTCTACTTCACAGCGAAGCCGAATACAGTACAAAGTGTGGGATCAACGTGGAACATAGAATGGAGCCAGGCCCAACAGAAATTATGACCCAAATTGAAGAAAGCCGAAAACAATCAGCAGAGGAGAAAAATACAAGAAGCAGAGAGAGAACTGACCGAGGGCACTCTGGTTGCGAGGAAAGCGACGAAGGTGATGAACAACGGGAAGAAAAAGAATCAAAGAGGAATACAAATAAAGACAAAGGGAAGGGGTTGGAGGTAAAGGAAGAGATCGAAAGTGAAGATGAATATATGATGTTGATTAACACAGCAGAAGTTGATCCACGAAGCTTCAAAATGAAAGAAAAAGTGCAGAAGGGAGAGTCTAGCAAGATGCGAAAACACAATGAACGCGGGGACCTAACAAACAGCACCAAAACACAACAGAGACGCCAAAGGTTAGCAATTCATACACTCAGCATTTTTACTTCAGAAAATGGTATAGAAAAGAGTAATATTCATACGCCAATGCTATTTGCTCATATTCAGATTCCTACCTAAACCATTATCTTGCATAAATTCAGTCACCAAATAAGAACAATAGCGAATTCGAGGGGCTGGAAAATGCTAGAATATTGTTTGGTGAATGTGTTTTGGTTTAAATTGCAGGAACAGAAGGACAAAAAGATCATTAAGTGAAGTGAAACGGAAATGATAAGCTATATCAATTCAGGTAGGAATTTAGACGACAACAACAACGTAAACAACAAGGAAGCAGTCACGGGTCCATTAATGTGAAGGTGTTATGCATGAATAGGGATTCAATACAAGTAATATGCCAAACGCACCCTAAAATCATTTGCAATGTATTATGTCATCTAGAATGGGAACCAGATCAGGGAAGGAATGTCAATGTTAAAACAAATTATCTTTCTCCGCTACGGATACTTATAAGATAGTTGCGTATATATACATTTAAAAGTATCGAATAACTTTTTATTTAAATTTACTTTTTTTATATTTTTCGTATATTCTTTTGGATATTTTTTGAAAGTTTCCTACTTTTCGCATGCATTAAAAAAGAATCTATTAGATATTTTAATTCTATCTTTAGTAACATTCAATTTGAATTTTTTATAACTATTTGTCATTATAATACTTTGACACCTTGATTAAATCTATTAAAATTACTAATCATGATCATGGGATATATTTTTAAATTTTTGGTTTATTAAATTTTTTTTATACTCTTTTACTTGTTGCATGTGATTTATATATATATATATATATATATATATATTATAAAAAAAATATTAATAGCATCATTTGAATTATAGAAAAAAATATTTTGCAGTAAATTCACTATTTAAATATTTTTAATGCACAAATTTAATGATAGCATATAAAAAATTAATATTTGATTGTTTAATTTAAAAAATGTATATTTCTCACTAGTACTTTTTTTGGAAAGTGGACATGGGTATTCAAAATCCATGAGAAATATATTTGGGAAAGGCTTTGAAGTTTTGAAAAAAAGAAAAAAAAAGAAAACCGTGAGAAATTACCTACTCATAATTGTGACATTTTACAAAAAATATATTTGAAGGAAATTACTTACATATATTAAAATTTTTGGGAAACATTTCCTATGAGCATATTACCCACAAATTTCTGTTTATGGGAAAGTTGTGGGGAAAGCATTTTTATTCGTAAATTTGGAGTTTGACTACAGGAAATTTCTATTTTTTTTTTAGTATAATCTAATAACTTGAAACAACATATATGATTGTTGGGAGAACATTAACAAACTTACTATCATAGTTTTTTTGTGTATTTATTTTGTTAGATTATATTTGTTTGATAGCTATATTCCCACAAATTATGGTCTTTCTCTTTTAAGCTAAGTAATGAGGTTAAAATTAAGAAAAGTTATCGGAAGACTTCACCGTAATGAAATATTAGCAATGCCTTAAAAAACAAGAAGTGTCTAATTCATATAATTTTATGCATGTAAACAAAGTTTTAAAATACATAATCAAGCTAATTGTTAGAGTATAAATAAAACATAAGTGAAATCACACTAGAAAAATAAGATATGACACACAATCCATCAATAGGCTCAAAATCTCACCAAGGATAACTCTATTATAAAAATTCAACCTATAACAGTTCTCAATAACCAATATAAATTAGCAACATATAAATAATCCATGCAACATTAATTAAGATTCCAATTTTTCATGAATTTGATAATCCCAATCACTAAAACATCTTACAAACCAATAAAGATATGTTAAAAACCAAAACATTTATTGTAATTTTGTTTTAATGTTTTTGATATAAAAGATGAGCTCAAAATAAGAACAAAAACAATAAAAATAACATAACATTAAAATTTCTATCTAGAACGCGTAGTTAAAATGCCTAAACTACAATGTCTCCCCAATACTTATTTCACACATTATGCTCAATGCAACAATGGACTTATTATTGTAGAAGCCAAAAGTATATCAATCTCCTATTTTACAAAAATTATTTTCTGTAATTCGTCCGATACAAATTGCCTTGCACACTTTTGTAATTTTTATATTTTGACTTTCATTAACTAAAAGATATGTTTTTGAAATTTTTATTAAAATCTCACTACTCATATTTGCAAAATACCAATGAATTTAAATATGCTTGCATATTCACTACTAAAAATTCTCATATTACATGGGAATTTTTTTACAAATTTGTTAAAAAAAATTGTAAGAAAAAACTTTTTCATGCTTTTTTTTTAAGAATTTTAATTGGCAGGTAATTCTTTCGTGGGTAATTATTTCCTACAAAATTATAAAATTTGCAAGTATTTCCTACAAAATTTTTTGTGAAAAGTGTTTTATACAAAAATATTTTACAAAAAAATTGATAGCAATTTCTTGCAAATTTTTTTTCATAATAAAATTTATAAGTATTCCTACAAAAAAAATAAAAACAAAATTAGTAGGTAATATGAATTTTTTTTAGCAGTGATTTAATTTTTATTCAACAATGTTTTCAAATGTATTTAAACATGCATACATTTAATTTGAATTTTTTATAACTATTTGTTATTATAATACTTTGACACTTTCATTAAATCTATTAAATTATGGTATATATTTTTAAATTTTTAGCTTATTAAAATATTTTATTATACTCTTCAACTTGTTAAATATGATTTATACATATTCTTTAATTATAAAAAATATTAATAGCATCATTTGAATTGTGGAAAAAAAATTTACATATTCATTATTTAAATATGTTTAAGGCACAAATTTCATGATAGCATATAAAAATTTTAGTATTTGATTATTTAATTTAAAAGATGTATATTTATCACAAGTTTTCTTTTTTTTTGACAAATGGTTATGATTGTTCAAAATTCATAGGAGATATAGTTTGGTAAGACTACGTCACAAATAATGTTTAAGAGAATTATGACCTTTGTCACAAATAATGTTTAATGAAAATTACTTACATATATTAAAATTTGTGGGAAACATTTTCTATGCACATATTATTCACAAATTTCTGCTTGTTGTAAATTTGTGTGGAAAACATTTTTATCTACAGATTAACTGTTTTTTTTATGAATTTTGACTATGGAAAATTCTAATTTTACTTGTATTGTAATCTGATAACTTGGAACAACATATATCATTGTTGATCATTAACCAACTTATTATCATAGATTTTTGAGCATTTATTTCGTTAGATTACATTTGATGGAGAGCTATATCTCGACAATTGTGTGGTCCTTATCTTTTAAGTATGTAATTAGCTTAAAATAAGAAAAAATATCCAAAGACTCAATGAGGGTAACAAGTGGATTATCATCAATGTAGGCAAATATGACCAATGTCTCAGAAACAAGAAATACCTAATTCATCTAATTTATGCATGTAAACAAAGTTGTAAAATAGATTATCCAACAAACTATTAGAATATAAGTAAAACATGAGTGAATTAACATACAAAAATAAGGTATGACACATAATGGCTCATCCATAAATAGACTCAAAATCTCACCAATGACAACTCTATCATAAAATATTCAACCTAATAGTTTTCATTAACCAATATCAATTAGTAATATAGAAATAATCCATGCAAGATGATTTCCTATTAAAAACAATAGTTAAAATTCCTAAACTACAATATGTCTCCTCAACACTTATTTCACATGTTATACTCAATGTAAAAATGGACTTATTTATTATGGACAGAAGTCAAAAATATATAACATCTAACTCAATTTGCAATTTGACAAAATTTATTTTCTTTAATTTCGTACGGTACAAGTCACCTGACACACTTTTTGTGATTTTTATATTTTCACTTTCATTAACTAAAAGATATATTGTAAAATTTTTTATTAAAATCCTGCTACTCTTATTTGCACAAAAAACTAAAAGTAAACATGCAAGCATATTTAATTTTTATTCAACAATGTTTTCAAATGTATTTATACATAACCATATCTCCTATTGGAACATCTCCTCCTTTTTGTGGATAACAGGAAGCAGTCGATGATTAATCTTGTGTTAAGACTATCTCCCAAGCTTTGCTCCATTGTCTAATAAAATAATATTCATTTACAAAGATGGAATAATGCTCGGGATGCTTGACAAGGTCCATCCATATGATATGTGATGCTCCTCTATCTCCTACAATACTCGGTTCCTGATTTGCACTAATACAAAAAACAAATGACCATTACAAACTTTTGCTCATCCTCCAAAGAAACATATATGTGAGGTATGGAGGGTTTGGCTTGACTTGAGGGAGGTTGTGGTTCAATAGATGATAGTTGGAAGGTATAAATCATGTGAATAGCCACGCTAGCAGAAGGATAGTTAAAATGGGTGTGTAGGAAATATGTGAATGGTATACTGATAAACCTCTTGTCGCCTAGAGATTCAATCAAACTCGAATTCCTTACTAGATATACAGTTATGCACAATTCAAAAGCCTGGAAAATTTTTGGAGAAAAGCTCATACACAAATGTGCACGATAACCTTCGAAATCACTTCTTAATGCATGAAATGTAGATGTACGAATGCAAAATTGTTAGAAACAATCTCTATTGAGTATACGAATCGAAATTACTCAAAACGATCAAGTGGAACGTGAATTCCCAAATCATGAACCCTAAATAACAGAATTAACAAACATATGTGTGAATGTGAAAAATGGATGCAATGAATGATGAATTGGATGCGTAAATGATGTAGAAACAATGCATGTGAAATCACGACGAAAATGCAAACGAGAATCGAACATAAGAATCGTGAATTAATCGAAAACGAAAATCACAAGTGAGTGGAACAGTGGTCACACACTATAACACCCTAGACGTATATTACTTGATGATCCAAATTTGTCAATACCCAATTTTGTCCGGGTTATAATGTATTTTACCTTTTTTCTCATAATCTTATTTTACTTTTATTTTGTTTTTTTTTCTCTTTTCATCTTATTTTACTTTTATGTTATTTTTTATTTTTTATTTTTATTATTATTCTATTTTTATGTTATTTTTATTTTTTTTTATATTTTTATTTTGTTTTATTTTATCTTATTTTATTTTTTTTCGTTTTAATCTTATTTTATTTTATTTACAATTTTCTTTATTTTCCTTTTTTACTTTTTATTATTTAAAAAAAAAAATGAAATGCAAAAAAAAAGAGAGAAGACCAAGAGGTTAACGTAAGGTCTCTGTGGGTGGTAGCTAGCTGGCCATGGTCATGATAGCTGAAGAAGGAAGGAGCAGGAAGCAACATCCGCTTCCAGCCTTATCCCACGTCTCGAGGTGGGAAAGGAACAAATATCATCTGAGTCTCTTTATTCAGGAATTCATCTTCTTCGCTCAGGGAGCTTTTTCTTATGGTGTTCTCTGCAAAACAAAAAAACCACACCTTCATCCTCAGGATTCCTACTAAAACACCATAACCCATGGTTGCACCTTGATTAACTCAACAGATTCCCCTCCTCCCAATCCCTCCATTATCACTTTCATTTTGAATCTGCACAAAACCAACATAACAAATTCATACCATCATCCTTCATCCTCCATTCCTTTCACCATCATCTTCACTATCATCCTCCACCTGCGCAAAATAAAAACAGAGACCAAATCACAAACTTGAGGCTAACTCCCTCAAATCCGAACGGGTCGCGGGGCATCCACGACCTTCTCCACCATTCTTCATTTTCTGTTAAACTCATAATAACACCAAACAGTCACGTTTCATCTTCCCCAAACACACACATTCTATCAAAACAGAGAAGAAACAAGATTACCGATGACAATGTCGTCGACGAATCGAACTTCGAGTGGCTGAGTGACGTCAGCTCCGATCACAGTTGAGGGCGCCACAGTGAAGCACGATGGTGTGAATTCCAGGACCTGATGGCTCGTGCAAAAAGAAGAAAGAAAGGACGTTGGTGATGTCGCCGACGAGACTCTTAGCCAGCCAAGAGGAGGAGCGGTGGCGCTGGTCACGCAAAGGGAAAGGGCTGCCATGGATGAGAGTGAAGGAGAAGACCCTGGCTCCGCGTGATAGAAGAAACAAGAAGGGAGGAGCTTTGGGGGGTCGGGTTCTCGCCGGCAACGCCTCCGGTGGTGGCTGGTGTTGACGACGTGGCATCGCGGCGTGGTGGCATGGCGTGGTGGTGCGGCTGCGGACCGTGCAAGGAAGAAGGCAGTGTGTAAGCGTGTGAGAGGGAGAGAAATAAACCCTTTTAGGGTTTCTGTTTTCTTAAAAAATAAGAAGTTGGGTTTGGGCTGGCAGACTCCTCTTTACTTCGTCCACCCCGTCTTTAATATCTGCACACCCCTTTTTATCTCTGCGCACCCCATCTTTAATATTTGCACCTCCCCTGTTTGCAGATTTGAATTGTTTTGTGTTTTTGGTTTTTATTTGCTGACTGCACCCCAGTTTTCACTGTTTACACCTCCCCTGCATTTTTCTTCCATTTTCAGTTTTTACTCATCACACCCCCATTGTTTATGTTTACACCCTTCATGCCTTTACTAATTACACCTATTTTTCTCAGTTCACACCCTCTATTTATTTTCACTTATTTTCAGATTTTTACTTATTGCACCCTACTTTGTTTTGTGCTTACACCCTCCATGTTTTTCTATTTGTTACTCCTTTTTTTCAATTTTTACCATCATTTTATTTTTGTCTCCATTTTCGTACACATTTATTTATTTATTTTTTAACATTTAAAAATCATGAAAATTAAAAAAAAATAGAAAAATCTTAAAAAATGAAAAATGTTCTTTTTGCTTTATTGTGTCTGTCCGGTCGCCCGCACCGCGTGACACTCATTTTGAAAAATACCAAAATAGTTTTCTTTCTCTTTTATTGTCTTTCCGACCGCTCGCGTCGTATAACACATATTTTCAAGTAATTCAAAAAAAACACCAAAAAAATACAAAATTTTTAAAATATATAAATATCAATATTTTCAAACAAAAATGTCTATTAAGATCTACGTGATCCTTGATTCTCCACTGTGAGATACGTAGGGGCAAGGCCAGTCCTTGTCAGGTTCACCTCTAAAAAATTAAATCTTTTTCTCAATTGTTTTTCAAATATCTTTTAAAGAACTACGTAACCCTGATTTCTCATTTTTAATGAGAATACGTAGGACCAAGGTCAATCCTTGTCGGGCCTAAAAAATTAAAAAAATATTTTTGTTTCTTTTTAGCATTTTTTGTCTTATTATTTTTGGGGAGAAAATAACATTTTGAAAACCACATTGACTTTGCATTTTTAATTAAAGGTACCGCCCTTAGACGGGCGCTGTAGGGTGCTAATACCTTCCCTACGCGTAACCGACTCCCGGATCCAAAAATCTGGTTTTTCGCAGACTTGTCTTATCTTTATGGTTTTCCATAGTTTTCCAGAATAACTATGGTGGCGACTCCAAATCTCTTTTTTAAACCCATTTTCTTTTTCGGTTCGCCTTCCCGTCGCGATTCCAGTTGCGACAAAATTTTATATAAAATATAGAATTTGAATAGTGAGTAAAGCTCCCAAGTGAGGGTTAAATTCAAAACTTATATCGTGTGAAATAGAAATTTACTTTAAAGGCTTTATTACAATCCATAATTCAACACCAAATAAAGGAAAATTACAAAATGTTTGAAAATAATTCATAAAGCAATCCCCATAGCTAGCCCAGCTCCACCACTATATATCAACGTCCTCACCTGGATTCACATATACTCCCGTGTGCCAAACACAAACAAAAAGGGTGAGCTGAAATAAACAATCATGCATAAATAATGTTAATTACACCTACCCCAAATTTAATTTAACTATTTACTCATTCACATATACTCCTTTACCATGTCATCCCGATCTCATAACCTATATGAGAGCAATGTGCACCCAATCTTGGTCTTAGGGATTATCATGCTTCCACGAACCTATCCGCTCGTGGTCCAACTCTACGAGCCTCCTCGCTCGTAATCCAAGTCTACGAACCTTCTCACATGTAGTCCAACTCTACGAACCTCCCTGCTCGTAGTCCAACATGCATGAACACATGTTATGAACCTCCTTGCTCATAACAACCTCAAGTGTGGGCACGAAACATACGAACTTCCTCGTTCGTATCCCCACGCAAGAGTAAAACCAATACGGACCTCTCTGCCCGCATTAATCACACATGTCCAATTGCATTACAAACCTCCCTACTCGTAATTTAATTAAGCATATCCCAAACTATACCATCACAACAACCCATGCAAATCCTCCACAAAGAGCCCTTGCCCCTGCACTATCGCCTAACATACCTAAGTGCCACCAGGCGAAATTGTGCTCTAGATTGCCCGATGGTACCCTTTTACCGCTAGGCGCCAAGCGCCCTAGGGACCTCTATGTTTGTAGCTATCACTTGGCAGGGTCATCCCTACCGCCAAGCGATACACCAGTAGAGTGAATTCTACTGGTTTAAACAATGCAGGATGGTTTCTCACACATCAAGCATCACAATTTCATATCAGAAATACCACTTACACATTATCACAACTCAACATACCTCAAATTGCATCCTTACAGTCCTACCCATTAATCAAGCATAAATAGTGGATGCATTCAAACGTGGAAATTTGACATCATTTAACTATAGTGAAGCATATACATGGAACATGTGAAATTAGGAACCAACAATTCAATCATATGTACAGTCATACCAACGTCACAATACCTATGATACACTTACATCCTAATGCATCACATCCCATTCCAAGATTTATATAGCCGCATGATAACAAATTCATGCATAAGTGCATCTTAATAGTTATTTGATTAGGTTATTACATCATACATGTAAGTGAAACACTTCTAAACAACCACCTTCTAAACTTTTAAAACATGCAAGCAATTTACTAATATCAACAATACTCATTCTACTCCTTTCCTTTCCATGACTCAAACCAATTCAAGTTTCATATTAAACTATGTCTCTAACTCATACATCAAACACACCCATGTGGCCACTTGTACGTCATAAAATTGTGCTAATTTTCGAGTAGGAAATGTCCCCAATGACCCCAATTTTATCTTCTTGCTCAATCAACTAATGGAGGTTGTTGGCCAACGTTCTACAGCCTGGTGGCACACATGTACCGTTAGGCGATCATGTACGTATAACCCTCAATTCATCAAAAAATAATATTCATAAAACTAAAATAATGAATTAAGAGTTAATGGCTATTTAGTTGTGTTTTTACTGCACAACAACTGCCACTACTCTACTCTTCTAGTTTCTCAGAGAATTTCTAAAGTTTCTAAGTTTTCCACCTCTTAGCAAAAATACTAAAACGTAGAGAGGGTTTACTCATTCTAGCCAAGGTTCGAACTTACATTCCTCCAACCCCTCAAGCATATGCACAACCAACAAGCCAATAAATGCTTCATGTCAATTCATGCACACATATAATGATAAATCATGTTTCCGCATTCAAAACATATATGTAAAATAAAACACAATTAAAATATCACACTAACGACATTTACAGCTCTCAAACCCAAGTCTTCTTAAACCCAAGTAATTCTCTTAGAGGTACTTCCTACACATAATTATTTGTAGTTTATCACTCATTATTTATTTAAATTTCTAGGGTCTTACATTCCCCGCATCTTAAAAGAATTTCTGTTCTCGAAAATTTCACTTACTAGGAAACAAGTGTGGGTATGATTTCCTCATGAGATACTTATTTCCCATGTCGCCTCTTGCGTAGCTTTGTCCCAAAGGACCTATATTGTTTGGATCTTCTTCCCTCTTAGCTTCTTGACCTGAGAGTCTAGTGTCCTTACCGAATTCACGTCCAAAGTCAGATCCTCCCTAAACTGGACATCATCTGCCTCTAGCACGTGAATGGAGCTGGCAATGTATTTCCGTAATTGAGAGACGTGAAACACATTGTGCAAGTTTGCTAGATAAGGTGGCAATGCAATCTCATATGCCACCAGACTGATCCTTTTGTTAATCTGATACGACCCTATGAACTTTGATGTCAACTTTCTAGATTTGATCACTCTCCCAATGCTCGTAGTTGGGGTAACCTTAAGGAACACGTGATCCCCGACCTCGAACTCCAATGACCTTCTCCTTTTGTCTACATACGAATTTTATCTGCTCTACGTCGAACGCATCTGATCTTGAATCAATTTGACCTTCTCCGTTGTTTGTTGTAACAATTCAGGTTCAATAGTCACAGACTCCTCATCCTGGTACCAACATAGCGACGTTCTACACTTTCTCCCATATAAGGCCTCATATGGTGTCATCCCAATGCTTGAGTGGTAAATTTTGTTGTACGTGAGCTCCACCAAAGGGAGTACCTCACTCCAACCACCGAAATGGTTTAACACACATGCCCTAAAAAAGTCTTCCAAAGAATGAATGGTTCTCTTAGACTAACCATCTGTTTAAGAATGATAGGTTGAACTCATCCTCTATTGGGTACTCAACGCTGCTTGTAAGGACTGCCAAAATCGAGAAGTGAATATCAGATCACGATCCAATACTATGCTTGTTAGAATCCCATGTAATGTGACTACCTCCCCAAAATACAACTCCGCCAACTTATCTATGGACATCTTCTGATTAATTGGTAAGAAATGGGAGAAATTAGTGAGTTTGTCTACAATCACCCAGATTGAGTCATGACCTTTAAGAGACCGCGACAAGTGGGTCACAAAATTCATGGAAATACTATCTCATTTTCACTAGGGAATGTCGAGCGATTGTAGCGTACCTCCCGACCTTTGGTGTTCAATTTTAGCCTTTTGACACACCAAATAAGATGCTACGAAGTCCGCCACATTTGTTTTCATTCCGACCCACCAGAAGGATTCCTTTAGATCCTTATACATCTTAGTCATACCCATATGTATGCTAAGACGACTTTTATGCCCTTCCTTGAGAATCTGCCTCTGCAAATCCCGGTTCCCAGGTATGCACACTCAATCTCGGAACCGTATGATGGCATCTGATCCCATCTTGACTTCTTCCCCTTCTTTGTACCCAACCAGCCAACAATTTGCTGTAGTTCGGTATCATTCCCCTACTCCTCCTGAATCTGCTCTAAAAATGCATTAATGACCTTCAATGTACTACACCTGATATGATTGGGACCCAGTTACAATCCCAAGTTCATATGACCATCAACGAGGACATGTGCATCCGCTTCCAACTTAAAGCATCTACTATAACATTAGCCTTTCCCGGATGGTAAAGAAGCTCAAAATCGCAATCCTTCATATACTTCATCCACCTCTTCTGTCTCATGTTGAGCTCTTTCTGATCAAATAGGTATTTCAGACTTTTATGATCACTAAAGATTTGAAATTGAGAGCCATACAGATAATGTCTCCAAGTCTTAAGAGCAAACACCACGGCAGCCAACTCTAGATCGTGGGTGGGATAATTCTTTTCGTGAATCTTCAACTGTCGAGAAGCATATGCTACTAACCTCTTCTCTTACATTAACAAACACCCTAGACCTTGATACAATGCATCACAGTACACTTCAAACGTCTTGGTCGTATATAGGATGATCAACACTAGAGTCGTGGTCAACCACTTCTTCATTTCCTCAAAGCACGCTTCACATTGTTCTGTCCAAGAGAAGGGTAGGTCCTTTCGAGTGAGTTGTGTTAAAAGACTCACCATCTTGGAGAATCCCTCTACAAATATCTAGTAATATCTGGTCAATCCTAAGAAACTTCTTACCTCCATCACAGTTTGTGGTCGTTCCCATTTCAACATAACCTTCATCTGCATTGGGTCTACCGTAATGACATGGACTAAGATTACATGCCCTAGAAACTGTACTTCATCCAACCAAAACTCACATTTAGACATCTTCCCATATAATTGGTATTGTCTAAGTATCTTCAGTATAACCCTCAGGTGCCTGACTTGTTACTCTTGATCCTTGGAATAAATAAGGATGTTGTCTATAAACACGACGACAAACTTATCCAAACATTGTCGAAATATCCGGTTCATGTAATCCATGAACACTATCGGAGCATTAGTCACTTCAAACGACATCACTACATATTCATAATGCCCGTATCCTTACCTGAATGTTGTGTTCTACACATCCTCTTTCTTCCTGACCAATAACACTGAAGCTCCCCACGGTGATGCACTTGGTCTAATGAACTTCTTTTCTAGCATATCTGAATGTGTTTCTTGAGTTCTGCCAATTTTGCCGGTGCCATTCAATACGGACCAGCTCTAGGAATGAGATCATTAGTGAATTCTACATCCCCACTTGGCGGTAGTCCGGTGACTTTGTCTAGAAACACATTCACATATTTTTCTACCACTTGTATGCTACTAATTTGCTCTTTACTGCTCTTCTTTTCTGCTTGAGCTACCACCATGAAGCAAGTAGCCCCCATAAGCTCTTTCATAACTTCTTGAGTTGAAATTAACTCTACCCTATCTGTTTATGGGAACACTACTATGTGTCGTCCACAATCAATAACCACATGGGTGTTAGACAGTCAGTCCATTCCCAATATGACATCCAAACCCTCCAATAACAAGTAGATAAGGTTCACCTTGAACCTGTGGTCTAGCATATCAATTAAGCATCCAACACAAACAGAATTGGTTGAAACTTGCCCAGATGCTGGTGTCGAGACTACTAGCTCACCCCTAAATCGTATACCATAAGTCCTAGTCTTCCCACACATTTAATAGAAATGAAGGAGTGTGTAGCTCTTGAATCAAACAATACCCACACATTATGCCCAAATAGTACACAAGTATATTGTATGATACTACCTGACAGGGTAGCTTCAGTATTGGTCATGGAGAATACCTTTCTTGTGGCTTTTGGCCTTTCTACCGAAGGCATCGATGGTCGAAGGTCGACAATCGCCTTCTTATTAGGACACCTATTGGCGAAGTTCCCTAGCTGATCACATACAAAGCACTTTCAACCTCCCATAGTACCCCCAGAATTATTATCAAGTCTAGGGCAACCCCTTTTTAGATGTGCACCTCCACACTGAAAACATTGCAAACTCTACGACGATGTCTACAGTCGGCTGTAAGGCTTTTTCTACCGTCTAGCCTCAACAACATTCTTCTGTGGCCTCACTACTCAGCTAGGCCCCATCTGTGTCTATAGAGAATCACCTTGGCCCCAGAATGAGTGCCAAAATGTTCTTACAAGAGCAATGCAACATTCCATTTTTTCTCTTCCTACAATAAAGAATTGATACAAATTACATGATTAAACTAAAAATTTATTCCTTTCATATTTTAAATCTCAATAAACAAAAAAACATTGTTTTACAAACATCAACTTTATGAAAAAGAAAAACATAACTAAAAGATTATCCTAAACTTGTCCTAAGATATTGACCATTCTCTCTAGTGTCATGCATTTTCCTCAACACAAGTACTATCATATGCTCCCGTACAAAATACCATCATCACAAGTGGAAACCACAACAAAAAAATAGAAGGGTAAGTTAACATACAAACTTCAAAACATAACTACAATGCACATCAATCATAATATTCCAACTCACCCAATCTTTCTTAACTCTAATGTCTCGCGACATAATTCAATTTCATCATTTGAGCCTATTGTCTCAAACAACAGTTCAAACATATCATCACATGTCTAAAACATGTCATCACAACAATTCATACAACCACCAATTATCTTAGCATCTTTTAATTTATAACTCTTACACGCAACTTACCAACAATCACTCACCATTAGAGCAACCACCCTTCCTGCTTCCTTAATCCTTATAGATAAAGAACCCTTCCTGCTTCCCTCAAACCTTATAGATAAAGAACCCTTAGCCTTAAAAGATAGGGTCCACTTCCCATCACTCTCATCGAGAGCTTCCCTAGTGAAGTATGCAAGTGTACTTCCCATTACTCTCCTCGAGAACTTCCCTGATGAAGTACACATACATCACTTTCCACTATTCTGCATGAAAGCTTCACCACAAAAGTACACAAGTGTCACTTCCCACCACTCTCTTCAAGAGCCCCAACTAAGTTCACCTTTGGTACAACTATGTAGAGTTACACTTCACCACCTTTCACTAAGTCATCATACACACACATACATTTACGTTTCCAAACAAATACATATTGACATGTCATCACAATCATACTAAATAATTGATATTCCATAATTAGACTCATATAAAGTAATACATCACATAGAAATAATAAAACAAGAAAGAAAACAAGAATGTAAGCTCCCTTACCTCTTACTGTGTACTTCTTCCTTCTTCCCCTTCAAAACTCGACCTTTCAAACTTTCTCGCATCATCCTTTACTTGCTAAAGTTTCTATTAAAACTCTCCCCTAAACTTTATTCTCCCATATATTTATAAGCCTAATATTTCCAAGGAATTATAATATTTTATTCTCACTTATTATTGTCTAACATAAATATATATAACCATATTCAAGAAAATATTCTAATATCTAACCATATCTATGGATATCTTTTAATTTGTAACAATATCTAATATATAACAATATCCAAGAATGTTAACTAATATCTAACAATATTTTTTCTAGTTGAATAATTATTCACCAAATCTTAGATCTAAGAAAATCTAATATTAAAATAAAATAAATCCTTTAAATTATAACTAACAAACCGTTTCATCTTTTACTTAAAAAATTTAACCACATTTTTATATTTTTCTCATTATTATAATTTTTCGAGTTCTTACAACCAAGATGTATATGAACCTTTCGAACATGTCTACAACAATCGTATTCGACAATCCAATGTGTCTTCAGTCTTTGTCATCTATGAATACTCTTCCAAACTAGTCATTGTGATCCTTGATCGGAGGGTATGCAAAGATACTCTAACGCTCAAGTTAGTTATACGTCACAAGTAATAACTGTTATAATAAAAAAAATCTATTGACATGCCTCATGAATAATGACTATTCATAGTACTTGTGTAGACCTTGTCCCTCTTGGGCCTAGAATTTCTAGACTTATCTCATTTTAGGGTTTATTAAACTCATTAATTATCCATAATCTTTAAATATAGATTATACTTAAATTACTACTCCTTGGATGTATGTCTAAAGCTATTCCATGCTATGCCAACGTGTTTGGCAGAGGTGTATGAATCGTCTGCCCACCAACACAGTAAATATTAATAAAAAGGCTTAATTATCATTTTGATCCCCTAATTTGTTGGGTTGGTTCATTTTGGTCCCCTTATTATTTTTTGGTTCAATTTGGTCCTCTAATTTTCTAAAAGGTTTAATTTGGTCCCTGCCGTTAAGTCAACTTTAACACCGTCTCCTTGACCTGCCACGTGTCATTTTGTGGAATTTTCAATTTTTTTATTTTTTTAAATTTTTTTTAGAATTTTTAAAATTTTTTTTTAAAAAATTAAATTGCCACGTGTCACCTTATGGTTGTGACACGTGTCGATGTGAGATTTTTTTATTTAAAAAAATGTACTGCCACGTGGCAGGTCATGATTGTGCCACGTGTCAAGCTAACATTGGTGTAAGAAATAAAAAATTACAAGTGAAAAATGTAAGAAATAAAATAACATGAGTATTTAGGGAGAGATTTGATGTATAAATGGTAAAAAATTATTTTAACATGAATATATAAATTATAATTAAGCTTAATTATTAATTTGGACTCAAATTGGAGGGGACAAAATTGAATCATTTTAAAAAATTGGTGGACTAAATTGAATCAAAATTGTAAATAAAGGGACTAAATTGAAAACAACCAATGTTAGCTTGACACGTGGCACAATCGTGACTTGCCATGTGACATTACATTTTTTTAAATAAAAAAATCTCAAATTGACACGTGTCACAACCATAAGGTGACACGTAGCAGTTTAATTTTTTTAAAATAAAAATAAAAAAAATTAAAAGAAAATTAAAAAAAATTAAAAAAAAATTAAAAAGAAAAATTGAAAATTCCACAAAATGACACGTGGCATGTACGGAAACGGTGTTAAAGTTGACTTAACGACAGAAATCAAATTGAACCTTTTAAAAAATTGAAGGACCAAATTAAACCAAAAAAATAATAAAAGAACTAAAATGAACTAACCTAACAAATTAGGGAATCAAAATGATAATTAAGCATAATAAAAAGAATCAAATAATATAAATAATGGCACTGTAAAATTCACACACTTTTGATAATGAGCATTACAAAATTATTTGTTTTAGCGGGAGTTTATTACCATAGTTTATAATAACCTCAGTAAAAAAGCATAATGGAGGTTCTACAAACGCCTAGTAAGTGTCAATAGTTTTTCGAGAAACCCTAGTAAAATTCACCACTTAGCTCATTTTCATATTCTCTTTCCTTTCTTTTCTTATGGCATTCAAGGGTTGGTCTCTTCTTTGTGCTATCAAGATCTTGACAATGGAAGACCAGAGAAACTTCGCTGCACCCACCTTCATCGTCGGAACGTATCTCTGACACCAATGCCACCAACGCCCTTCCATCTTCATCTTGATCTCCAACATGCAAGTTTTGCGGATCCCCTTCTTCCAAATCCTTAAAATAGGAACCCTTGCTACGTCCAATAGAGCCAATAGTTCTCCTTTTCCAGGCGTGAGAGTGTTGTGACCACGCTGGAGATCAAATCGCCAACATAGCATTGTGACACGTTTCCATGACTAGAGGCGTCGATGGTGGCATCTCCTTCTTCTCCCCTTTTCCTTCAAGCAGCTCCTCCCATCCTCTGCGAAGGTCATTGCCACGAGCCCTCTGTTAGCCACTTCCACAGGTGCCACCAGTTTGAGTTTGTCGATTGCAACTTGTCATGGTGATGTCGTCGACTAAAGCTGGAAAACGTCACTGGTATCATGGATGCAATGCTTCCTCTTCTCCCTGTTTCTCTTTTTTAGTATCATTTCTTTTTACCATATACTGTTTTGAACCTTGTTTTGTTGTGTAGGTGAGAAGATTAGGTGAAGATGAGAATTGAAACTGATGAAACTGATGGGAGGTGTAACAGGTGTAAGGAGTGAGGAAAATGTGACGTCTATTGCGGTTAGAGAAAAAGGGCATGTGGCTAATGACTCACAACAAAGGGGAATAAGAAAAAGCAAGGAAGAGAGATAATATAAGGCTGAAGGATTAATCGGTGGGGGCATGTTGGAGGTGAATCTTCTCTCTGAAATTATGTTCTCTTTGAATTCTTTCTGCTCTCCTTATCTCTGAACCATTTTTGTTGCTAATTCTCAAGTGTTCATTGTTGCATTTCATCAATCACGTGGAACGCATTTAGTTCTTATATTCCATACTTTTTTTCTACTTTTAATTGTATGGGACTCGAATACTATTTAATTCTCAGAGTTAGATATTGAACTTTTCTGTTGAGGTTAATATTGTTTCATTGATGCTTCCATTGAGCTTCCATGGCTGAGAACACCATATTAAAGGAATTGCAAGGAGATATTCGCATGCATTTAGAAGACATTCGTCGTATCAGTCAAACCATGGATTTGCGTTATCAAGAGCAAAATGATAAGATGTTTCAAATACAGACTTATTTGGAGCAGATTCAGTTGGCCATGTATAAGCTATTACAGAATATTTCTCAGACTTATGGAAGTGCCTCGAACAACTCTTCCCTCAAGGAGATTTCACTAGGATTCCCACATTTTGATGGATCAACACCAGTGATGGAATGGATCTTTAAGGCGGAATTTTTTTTTTTCGCATATCATAATACTCCAGATGAAGCTAGAGTTGACATTGCGGCAATGCATTTTGAGAAGGATGTGGTGGCATGGTTTCAGATGTCGCAGAAATTATCTATGGTGTCTTCTTGGATGGAATTAACTAGAGCTTTGGAATCTCACTTTGGCCCTTCACCATTCGATTGTCACATGGTTGAGCTCTTCAAGCTTCAACAAACAGGTTCGGTGGCCGATTACTATGAAGTTTCTGTCTCTAGCTAATAGATCTCTTAGATTAAGCCATGAGGCTTTTCTGAATTGTTTTCTTAGTGGTTTGAACCCTGATATTAGACAGGATGTGGTTGCTATGTGCCCTCCAACATTGTTTTGTGCTGTTGCTCTGGCCAAACTTTTTGAAGAAAAATATAATCTGTTTCTAAACCATTTAGAAACTCATATTCCGAAATACTCTAAAAATTTCACATACTCCAGTTCCTATGGTTACTCCACTTAAAGCACAAAACAAATCTAGTTTGCCTCCACTTTTAGCTACTCCACCTGGTCCTCCACTACGATCTCCTAGTGTAAAGGAAATTACCCCTACTGAAATGCAATTGAGAAGGGAAAAAGGCCTCTGCTATTTTTGTGACGAGAAGTTTTCTTTTAACCACAAATGTCCTAATAGGCAATTTTTGATGTTGCAAATGGAAGATGATATTGAGGATCCCCCTAATACAAAGGCAACTCAAGGTGCCCAAGAAGGTGTGATAAATTTTTAATTGATAGTGGCAGTTCAGATAACTTTTTACAGCCACAGGTGGCTAAATTTTTAAAATTACAGGTTGAACCAGTTTCTCAATTCAGAGTAATGGTTGGAAATGGTAATTATATGTCTGCTGAAGGATTGATTAAACAATTGAAGGTACAGGCTCAAGGAAATACTTTCCAATTCCAAGTATTTTTGCTTCCTATATATAGTGCAGATCTCATTTTCGAAGCTAATTGGTCCGCACATTGCAGGTTATGATGCATTACAATTGAATATTTTGTTCAATGGTAAATTCACAACGTTACAAGGAGATCGTGAGTTGCTACCTGAACAGGCACAATTATAGCAAATAAGAAGAATGGTGACTACTAATTCCATTGTTGAAATTTATAGTATGCAGCTGATAGAAGAAAATGTTACTCCTAAGTCTATGTTGAACTTACTTATTACCATGGAGCCTGAATTAGCATTATTACTACACATGTATAGTGAAGTGTTTGACACTCCTACTAGCTTACCTCTTCCGAGATCCCATGAGCACCATATTCCTTTAGTGGAAGGTTCTCAACCTGTTAAAGTTAAACCTTATAGATACCCTCGTATTCAGAAGGAAGAAATTGAAAAATTGGTGTCCACGTTGCTTAAAGATGGCATTATAGAGCCTAGTAAATGGCCTTTCTCTTCTCCTATCATTTTGGTGAAAAAGAAGGATGGTTCATGGAGAGTGTGTACAGATTATAGGGCTCTTAATGCAATTACTATCAAAGACAGTTACCTTATTCCAACGGTGAATGAATTAATTGATGAGCTTTTTGGAGCTTCTTTCTTTTCTAAATTGGATTTGAGGTCAGGTATCATCAAATTTTGTTAAATCCGGAGGATATACATAAGATAACCTTTAGGACTGATCATGGTCATTATGAGTGGTTGGTTGTCATTTGGCTTGACAAATGCTCTTGTCACCTTCCAGAGTCTTATGAATGATATTTTTAGAAGACTTTTAACAAGATTTGTCTTGGTCTTTGATGATATTTTGGTATATAGTGCTATATGGAAAGAGCATCTACAACATCTGGAAGTGGTCTCACGTATCTTAAAACAACATAAATTGTTTGCAAAGTTTTCTAATGTTGTTTTGGAGTGAAGCAGATTGACTACTTGGGTCATACTCAGGTTCAGGTATAACTATGGATGCAGGGAAATTAAAAGCAGTTCAACAGTGGCCAGAACCTAATAACTTAAAGCAATTGCGTAGATTTCTAGGACTCGCAGGATATTATAGAAGGTTTGTCTAGTCATATGCTACTATTGTAGCTCTGATAACAGATTTGTTAAAAAAAGATTCTTTTAAATGGAGTTTTGCAGCACCCAAAGCCTTCCAGTAACTCAAAACAGTGATGACATCAGCCACTGTATTAGCTATTCCTAATTTGAAGGAGAATTTTTGTTTTGGAGACTGATGCTTTAGGAAACAGAGTGGGTGTTGTTCTTAGTCAAAATAAGCATCTGATTGCATATTTTTCCAAAAGGTTGTCTTTGAGAATGGAGTAGCAATCAACTTACATTTGAGAGTTTTATGCTATCACCGAGGCTTTGGCGAAATTCAGACATTACCTCTTGAGTCATAAGTTCATAATTAAAACATATAAGACAAGTCTTAAGGAGCTGTTAGAACATAAACTTCAAACTCTGGAACAACAACAATGGCTTCCTAAGTTTTTGGGATATGACTTCACAATTCAATAAGGAGCTGTTAGAACATAAACTTCAAACTCTGGAACAACAACAATGGCTTCCTAAGTTTTTGGGATATGACTTCACAATTCAATATACACTAGGGAAAGAAAATATACCTGTTGACGTCTTGTCTAGGAGTTTTATGATGGTCGCTTCTACTCCTATACATTCTTGGATTAATAGGGTGATAGACTTGACTCAGAGTGATCCTCAATTATCCAAAATTTATCAAAACTGTTTGCAGGGCAAACGTTCTTCTTCTGATTATAGTATACAAAATGGCCTCATCTTGTTGAAGGGAAAAATTGTATTACCTCACGATTCTGCATTACTTCAACATATTATATCGAAGAATTTCATAGCTCTAAAATTGACATTCGGGAGTTAATAGAACAATAGCCAAAATTGCTACCCAAATTTATTGGAATGGTATGAGAAATGATATTAGCAAGTTTGTGAGAGAATGTGCAATTTGTCAACAAGCTAAGGTTGCTCATGTGTTGCTAGTTGGATTATTACAACGTCTTCCCATTCCACAACAAATATGGGAAGATATAGCAATGGACTTTATTGTGCAATTACCTCATTCCCAAGGATTTACCATCATTTTTGTGGTAGTGGATCAATTGTCTAAATTTGCATACTTCATTCCTATGAAGTCTGAATGTACTAGTAAAGTTGTAGTGGAAGCATTCATTACTAACATTGTCAAAATTCATGGTTTTCCAAAAACTGTAGTATTGGACAGAGACAAAATTTTTGTTAGCTCTTTTTGGCAGCACTTATTTAAAGCTCAAGGCACAACATTGGCTATGAGCTCTTCGTACCACCCTCAGTCAGATGGCCAAATTGAAAATTTAAACAAGACCCTTGAGATATACCTAAGGTGCTTTGTATTTGAACACCCTAAGAGTTGGGTTGCTATGCTTCCTTGGCTCAATTTTGGTATAACACTTCTTTTCATCAAAGCTTAGGTATGACACCTTTTCAAGCTATCTTTGGTAGACCTTCACCACCTGTAATACATTATGAAGCTGATCTGAAATATCTGAATTCACTTAAGGAGTTACTACACCAACATGATCAGCTGTTACTAAAATTAAAGGAGCAATTATTCGAAGATCAACAATACATGAAGATGCAAGCTAATAAGAAAAGAAGAGAATTTCAGTTTCAGGTTGGAGATCTAGTGTTGGTCAAACTTCAACCATATAGGCAAAACTTCATAGCCTTGCGAAAGCACGAGAAATTAGGCATGCGATATTTTTGTCCTTTTCCAGTGGTTGAAAAGGTTGGTATAGTGGCATATAAGGTAGAATTGCCACCTTCTGTCAAGATGCATGCTGTCTTCCATGTTGCTTTGTTGAAACCATTTCATGGCACAAACTCTCGACCCTATCTTCCTTTTCCATTAAATTCTGATGAATTGGGACCTATGTTGTCCCCCGTAAAGGTGTTAGATCAGCATATTGTTAAAAGGTTAGAAACTATGATGCCACAATTATTAATCCAATGGGAAAACATGGAAGCTAAGGATGCCACTTGGGAGGATTTACAAGAGATAAGAGAATCCTATCCTTACTTCAACCTTGAGGACAAGGTTGTCTTTGATGGGGAGGGCAATGTAATAGGTGTAAGGAGTGAGGAAAATGTGACGTCTAATGCAGTTAGAGAAAAAGTGCATGCTGGAGGAATAAGAAAAAGCAATAGAAGGAAGAGAGAGAATATAAAGCTAAAGGATTATTCGATGGGGGAATGTTGGAGATGAACCTTCTTTCTGAAATTTTGTTCTCTCTGAATTCTTTCTGCTCTCCTTATCTCTGAACCTTTTTTGTTGCTAATTCTCAGGTGATCATTGTTGCATTTCATCAATCACGTGGAGCGCATTTAGTTCTTATATTCCATACTTATTTTTCCTACTTTTAATTGTATGGGACTCGAATACTTTTTAATTCTCAGAATTGGATATTGAACTTTTCTATTGAGGTTACTACTGTTTCAGGAGGTTGAAGAAAATGTATCTCGATTTCACCACACTATAACTTGTATATAATTAGATTTAATTTTCCTCATTGTTGTGGGATTTGAAACCTAAAGAAAAAATGCTGAAAAATTTGTTGGGAAGTGGCAGAAGTTTTAGAAAATGCTAAAATGTAGTGGGCTTTAACTGGGGTTCAATACCTCCATTAAGTAACAGGGATTAATGTAACACACCATTTAATTAATAAAGCTAATTAAAGGAAGCGTCACTTAGAATAAAGTAGAAACGCGGTTCAGGAGTTTAAACCTTACTCCTTACAAATATTCGAGGCACACTACGATGCCAAAACATAATAGGATACAAGGTTCAACATTTAAACTAAATTAAATGTAAAGGCCAAGCAATACATGGGCCATAGCCCTATAATAAAACCCAAAGCAGGAGAATTAGTCCAGGCAGCCTATGCAGCGGGATCATCCCTTCCCTGTTGACCTCGAGTGCCTCTCGCATCTGCTCACATCAATAAATTGATGATCATCGCAAAAGAAGAAGAACCACATACAAGACAACCAAACAAGCAAACAGGGTAAACTAGAGTAGAAACAATTCATCAAGCAGTCACATGCTATTACACAATCCAAGCGGTATATATATCATCCAAACATGTTATGACTTCTCAAACAATACATTAGACTCTGACTCGACTCATCTAGATATATATAATCTAGTCGGATTCAGCGGATGCTTGCACTTGTGGTGGATTACCCTGCTCACCCCCGAGTTGCTCACCCCCAAGCTAAGTATTACAAGTGTTACAATGTTTCAATCCCCCACACACAAGGTTAGCCCTTAATGAGTTTCAGGTCTCCTGCTACTCTCACCACAAGAGTTAGTCCACTCTAAGTGAGACTAACTGACTCCTTAGAGTGTCAGGATGCAACCTTACCTTGAATCCTTACCAGACTATATAGATGGGGTACCACTATGAATTCTCACTAACAGAGGTCATGGGATTACGTCCCGACCACTGAAGCACGATCAGGAAGTCTCATCTAGAGACTCGTGGATTTACGTACTGACAACATACCAATCATATTCCAAACAAACAATTAACATTGATCATGCATTTAAAACCTCAAGCCATCCTTTGTAACCCATCCTCAATCATATTCCATGTTGATTTCATACCATCCCATTCTTCCCAATTCAGGGATATAGAACTTTACCTCATACCAATATCATGCCATCAATGTAACACTCTTGCTCATACTGAATTCATGACCACATACATAACCAACCATTTCATTGAAATCGCATGCCAAGATTTATCTAAGTTCATCATTCACAATCCATGAATCCCATCACTCATGCAAAATCATTCATCTCATATTTTTAACATAACAATTATATCCTAGCAAGTGCCAACCATCCAAGAACAAAGAAACAACCAAACACTACACTGCGCTCGCCCAACTCCTCGATCAGGCTGAAGGGTCTCGCTCAGGCGAGAGACCCTCTCTCAGGCGATCCCCCTTCGCCTAGGCGAGGGATCGAAAAGGGGAACCGTAACCTCGCGTGATCTCGCTTAGGCGAGACCCCTCTAGCTTGAGCGAGACGTTCGCTCGCTCAAAAAAAGCGTGGATCGTCTGAGCGACTACTCGCGTGAAGTAGCTTTGGCGAGCCTCTGTTGATCTCGCCTAGGCGAGACATGCTCGCTTGGGCGAGAAAACCAGTGCTCACAACTGTTCTCTCGTGAACAAACACACAACAGGTTCCAAACAGTTCAATAACACCATTCACAGGTTCATATCAACACACGAGGCATACTATAATGATATAACAGTGTCTTAAGCAGAAAAACACGATAAAAGGGTGAACCCTAGCTTCTCTTACCTGGAAAGGGGCTAATATAGACTTCGACCCTTAAGCTAATACACCCAGTAGCTCCTGGGGCAAATTCACGAACTGAAATAGCGGCAAAGAAAGAATGATAGGGTTACTATTGTGATCCCTAACAGAGACCACGAAAACCAACACAAAAATGGAAGGAGTACGGTATAAGAACCAACTTACTTGAGGCGAGGTGCACTTCTGAGCTAGTACGAACAAGCGGAGACCAAACCCTAGCAGAGAAGTGTTACTTGTTCTAAGAGGAAGGAGGCTGGTTCTGAAAAGTGAGAAGAATGAAAGGGTTTCAGCTGGTTTAAGTGTCTTGGTTTCTTATGGGCCAACCCTAGGCTCAACACTTTTGGGGCAGTCCTTTAAAATAAAGGCATAAAAACAAACGGGCCTTACAATTAAAAAACCGCAAATAACGTTTGCATTTCCTGGGTTAGCAAAAACCCCTCGTAATCCATTAAGATGCTGAGTTCTACCACGAAAAAATTAAACTGCGGGTAACCCACTTAGTGGGGGTTAAAATTTCTAAAAACGCCAAATGTAACCCGAGTTAAAACCAATTTTTGTTGTAGTGGAGGTTCCCCATAATTAATGGGACGTTTAGGATCATATCATTTTACTAGAGCATGTGCATGTCTTATCAATATAATACAAGTATCAATAGTAGTTCAACCACGGTTCTTTTCTTGTAGGTATATGATAGACGCTGGTACTTTTTCTTATCCTCATTCTTTTCTTGAAAATCAACACTAGAAAGTGTAACGTGTTTTAAGATCCTATTCTTTTCTTGAAAAGCGAAAGTGTAGGATACAATACTAGAAATTCATACAAATTCATTTTCAAATATCCTAACATATGGATCACTGAGGAAAATCTGACATTATTAATCATTTGCTTAGATGCTTTCTTGTGTGATAATATCCATGCCGAAGTCCCTTCTATGGTGAAACGAATCATTCACCACGCTAAGCATTATAAAACATGCTCTATGTATTTTGAAAACTATAAATAATCCATTACAAAACAAAAGAGGTTACATTTACTTTGATATTGATTTGTTTGTAGGATATTATAGTGTAAGCTAAGGTGAATCACTACATGTCTGAGTCAGGTTCAAATAGTGGTAATGGGCAGGAGCAAGGGATGCAGAAGCAGAATCCATTTGAATTCAGTCAGGACAAGATCCTGGAGGATGTTTACAGAACACATGTTCGTTGTCTTGAAAAGTGTGATTCAGAATCTCTTCACACTGTTGCCTCAAATGTTCTCAACCAATCCATGGATATCACATTGAAGGTGATTGCTAAGGTAATTTTGTTATACCCTTTGCATCATCGTGTTGCATGTATCAAATGTACTAATAGTAGCATTCTTCCTATTGCTACTTTTAAATAACATACAAAACATTTTTTATGGAACCTTCCTATGTAAAACGGGTGCGCAACCCATGGATCGGTGTAGAGAAGACACGACTATAACTTGCCAACAACTTGCTGCCAAACTGAAGCGAATAGTGTATCTGGTGATTGCTAATTCTCTTTATTGTGTCAACTACAAATGTATTTATATTTTCATGAAAACAAGGAATGTAACAGAGCCTTCTGTGCAATTTTCAGACAACTATTTTAATGCTATTATAATAGTTGTCCAAGTGTGTTATTGACTTGGCATAAGAACCTCTATATCAGATTTTTCTTTATGAGAATTCAAATGAGTCTAAATATCACATTATAAAGGCACTTAAATTCAATGTTTTAAAATTTTGATTTAGAAATTTTATCAATCTTATATGAGCTAGACTTTGTCTTACCGGTATTGTGTCTTATCGATGAATTTTCCTTTAAAATGTTCATCCTCAATTTTGACTCTCTTATAAAATTATACAGTTATGATACTTAAAAAGCAAAAAATGCAATTTCACCTTATTATGATTTCATATTCTTGTAAAATTTATCTGGTACAATTAATCAATTTGTAATTGAAAGTTATGAAGTTTTGCAAATAAAAAAGGTTTATACTAACAGTATGTGATATATTCAAAATAAAAATGTTGGAGTTGTAGATGATATGCACACCTCGTGGTGAATATCCAGTGCATTGCACAACGATGTTGATTCTGGAGCAGCTCAAACATTATTCTTGGGATGCAAAAGTGTTCATAGTTCAAGCAGCGTTTGCCCTTGAATACGGCAAATTCTTGTACCTTCTTCCTCTGATAGCACCAGCCCAGCAGTTTGAAAGTTCATTTGCAGATTTGCATGGATTTCTTATGGTTCCACAAAACACAAAGCACCTCACTCACTTCAACAATGTGGTGAAAAAGGTGATGCAGGTGGTTGAATGCATCACTGAGTGGAAGAAGATTGTTAGTGCAGGACATGACATTAAGGATGTTCCTACATTGGTAGAAACTTTGCAAGAGATCCCTGTTGTTGTGTACTGGGCCATCTTTACCTTTGTTTCTTGCACTGGTGAAATCAATGAATTCACGGATTACAAGTAAGGCATGCTAGCTATAAATCATCATAGATATAGTTTTAGAGAAACATGGCTACACATTTTAACAAATGTCTTTTATTTATCATTCTAACTATTTGTGTGCGCTAGCTGACGTTATACGCGAATCAAACTAATATCCACATCTAGCCGACGCTACTGAAGCTATTTCGCGGGTTTCTTTTTCGATGTTGGACCGACGCTACACTTTCATGAGCGTTGGCTTTCACCTTCGGTCGTCCGCTTTTGACTCGCTATTCCCTTGAATTCTTGTAGTGCATCAAATTTCTGAATTTGGAATTTGCCTGAGATTTGATCGATTCTTTTTTTCTGCGGAATATAATGATTGGTATTTCTTTATTCAGGGTTAACAAACATGAATTATCGAAAAACTGTGAGAACAAGCTTGACCTCATTCTGAGAACTTTTACAAAGAATTTGGAAATGTGTAGCACAGAGATAGGTTAGTTATGCGTGCTTTTTCTGATTCAGTTTCTAAACTTTAAGAAGTTGAGTTGAAGTTCATTTTCTCTTATAAGATGTTAAAATTATGTGTGATAATTGTAGGGAGAATAGAAGACTTTTACAGGCGTAAGGATATTATTAATATTACTGGAAAAGATATTGTAAATGTCTTGAAACATCATCTCCAATGATAACAACATGGATTATAGACAAAATGTTATTAATGGCCTCACTTTAAAACAGGTAATAACCACAAGCATTAGCATTACAATTTCAATTAATCTTATTTCATTGCAAGAAAACTAAACATTAGCTACCGAAAAATAGCGTTGGCTCAAGGGATTCTATTATTGTTGGCCAATTCATATCTAAAACGACTCAAAATAAAATATAAATTGTAGAGTGGTTCTACTCAAAGCCGACACAAATCAGTATATAAATAAAAATGAATTAAAAGTCTATAAATATAAAAGCTAGGATTTTATCTGAATCATAGTTCATATCTTACCAAAAATTGTAAAATGTTGTCACATTTTTATAAATTATGTTTTTCTTAATATTGTAGTCTATATGACATAGTTAAATGTAATATTTGCATTAGTGTTTTATTTAATGAGTTAACTTTTACGAACTATGAACGTGAAAGTTAATATTTGTTAACCAATAAAAATGATCCAATACATGCTTTCAATGTATATGAAAGTCAGTAAGTTGGTTACATGTGAATCTATACTTAGATGAGTGTATAAAGTATTGTAAAGTGAGTGAGTTGGTTACATGTGAAACTATATTTAGACGAGAGTATAAAAGTATTGCAATTAAACTCCTAATGAAATTATTGTGTTTTACTTTGACAGGTTAAAATTGAAGAGTTTAAGAAGAAGCATGTGTTGTTATTCATTTCGAGGCTTATGAGGAGACTCAACTTCTGAAAACTATTTACGAGAAATTGAAGGAGAAACTAAGAGAAGTAGAAGGTTATAAAAAGGAGGATTTCAAGATTTTGTGGATCCCCATTGTGGATGAATGGAATGAGCATCAAAGAAAAACATTAGAAACTAAATTACAAAGGTATGTGGTCAAACATTTCAATTTTGAAACAGGGATGAAGCTAATGAAAGAGGTGTTTAACTACAGGGGAAAACCCGTGATCTTATTAATAAGTCCTGTAGGTAAGGTGGAAAACATTGACACAAAGCAAATTATATCTATGTGGGACATCGATGAATTCTCATTTAGAACCTCTGATAACACTCAAGTCACTCAACAATGGAATTGGTTTTGGTCTGACCAAGCTTCACCCAAGAATTACGGACTTGGTAAGTTCTAACTGCTTATATCATTGCATGTCTAAGTGTATGTGTAAAAAATATACTTACAAATATATTCATAATGTAATTGGTATAAAATTCAATTAATAATGTTAAATTTTTACAGATATAAATAAAGTAAGTAAAAATATTAAATAAGTATATTATTGCAACAATAATATAATAATATCATTACAAGAAAATTCTTAATTAATAGTCAATTTTAGTGACAAAAAATAATTAATCACTATAGTGAAAATTTAGATACTAATTTATAAACTAAAAATTATTGGTAACTAAAATAGTTTCAAAAAATTATAATTAGTCTAAATTGGTAACTAGAATAGTTTTTATTTTGAATTGATATGTAAATTGGTTATTAAGATTAACTACCTAGGTTTTGTCTACCAAAAGAATTTGTTTCTAAATTAGTCTTCGATTAGGAAATTGGTTTCCAAATTGGTCTCTAAACATAATTTTTGGTCATAAAATTGGTCACTATTTAATAGTTTTCTTGTAATGTATGTTCTTTTCATACCTTCCACCTCTTCTTCTTCTTCGTAGGTAGTATTTATTTTGAAAGATGAAATGTATCTTTGATAAAGATTATATATTGTTCTTACAAGGTCGAGATAGTCCTATAAGATCATAGTTTGCACAATATACTCTTGTTGTTTGTCCCACTTCTCTGTACTCGATTCTGGAAAATTCCCGGATAAAGGGGGGTAGATGCAAAAAGGTTCACTAACCACACAATAATCCGATCTTATGAGACCGGATGGTTTACTAACCCACCCAAGCTCAAGCGGGGTGTGTAGATTTTAATGTCTTGTTCAACAAATGTGTGTGTGAGTGTGTGTTTTTATTGTTTTGTTTTCATTACTTTTTTTTAAAGGAAATTTCACTTCTTTTGATCTCTTAGTCTCATGTAGTCTACTAGCTCCCCAAGCTCAAGTTAAGTAAAATTGGTAAAGAGTCTATACAGTGTACAAAGTCTAGGGATTTGTGTCTGTTAGAGGTTAAGTGAAGCATCTCTTACATTTAGTTCTTAGATGCAAAGCGATTCAATGGTTGAAAGGTTGTAACGTTGGGCTCCTTCCCCCATCTTTTCTTCTACAAATAGTCTTGTCTCTCATGCATTCCACCATTGTTTATCCCATTATGCTTCTCTATTTTTTACTCTGAAAATAAGAACTCAAAATGCTCCTGATTTTTCTGTAGAGGAAAAACATGTCTTCTACTCTGTCTTCATTTTTTGTGTTTAATAGTTCCCTTAGGATTCAATCCACTCACTTAAAGGTAATAAATTATAAGGTTAAATATGTTTTGGTCCCTTAACTTTCAGTGAAAATTGGAATTAGTCCACTTTTGAAACATTGAACCAATTTAGTCACCCATATTTAGATATGCCTAGATTTTGTCATTTTAACCAAATTTTGTTAAGTTTATTTGACGACAGGTCTAATTTGGTGCGCATGCAACATCCATTGATGTTTGGATCCTCCATATTACTCTTAAGGGTCGAGTCCCCCACCTCCACTAATAACATGACATTGGTGTCGTACATTAGGTTATATCGTGTTTCTCCTATAGAGGACTATGGCATGCATCAGTAAGCCCAAACTATAATAACAATAAGGAGTTTTAAGACTAAGAAAGGGGGGTGAATTGACTGCTTTTCAAAAACTATGCTATTTTCCAAGTTTATAAAAACCTTTTGATAAAATCAAACTGACTATAGGATTTAACAATGTATCAGTTATGGATCATATTGTTTAACTTATTGAAATACCAAATTAGTATGTTAAATTTGTAGGATCTTCCAATCCGTGTTACGATCTTCTGATTTACAATTTATATTTTCTTTGCTAATCTTGAGTAAGATCTCGATATTGACTACCTTGGATTCACCACTATTTGCTGTTCTTTTTAACTAGCACTTTGTTTGTGAATCATGTGCTCTACTTGACTTCTTGGATAAATTTTCCTTAAACAATTTTGCACCTCCTTTTTTGTGGCTTTCCTCCTTTCTTCTCCTAACCTTCTATTCTTCTGGGATATTGGGCAAGCGTCTCAACACATATCCAACTTATGTGATATAACTAAAGGGTGGATGCCCGACATGTCGGTTGCGGTCTACACAAAAAGGTTCTTGTTTTAGCTCAATAGGCTAGTCATTATTGACACCTCGTCTAGTTTCAGGTTCCCTCCCAAATTTATGTTCTTACCCACATCTCCCATCTTAAAAGGTGGTGAGTTCTTCCTTGGGTTCTATCTGGGTGTCATCATTGGTTCTTGGATTGAAGTCCGTCATGGCCACCACTAGTTCTCAATTTTCCTATACATATATCAGTAGGCAGGTGTCAACTACGAGCCGCATAGAAATCTCATGTTGCTTTCTAGTCCCTTCAAACCATGACAACTTCTCCCTTGTCATTGCAAAACTTCATTGTAAGATGACTAATGGATATGATAGCTCCCAATTGGTTAAAGAAGATCGTTCGAAGAGGATGTTGTACGACCTACTAGCATCAATTATAGGGAATCTGACCTTCGATACCTTATTGTGCAATCCTCTAAACCTCTTGTTCCGGTCTATTTACCCATGTATGGCCAACCTTTCTCCCAAAAAGTCTTCTATCTAATCAAATGGTGATGGAAAGAATGTTATGGAAGACCAATTAATCGAAAAGTATTTAAATACAATATGTATATGGAGTTTCCCTTATTTACTAGGGTTTTCTTAACAACAAAGTCAGATACCTCCACCATGTTGACTATCAGGTTGTCTTCGCTGGTGTCAACGACATGAAAGTCCGTGTTAGTGAATGATATCTCGGGCATCCTCCGCTTCGTCGTGTTGACTGCATATGAATTCTTGACAGTCCACATGTGTTTCTTTCTAGCGGCCCTAGATGAGCCTCCATCAAAGATAACATTAATCATTCCCTACATAGGATGTGAGTGTCCTAGTCAAGGCTTGGCTCTAGGCGACTCGAGTCCTGCCACACTTGGTCTTTTCTTTCCTGTGAACGCTCATGGTCATTTATGTTAGATAATCTTTAGATTACGTTTTAGATTACAGAGTTGTTTTTATTTAGCAAAGTGATAAGGTATTTTATATTTGATGAATTAGATTTAAGTTAGTTGTTATTTTAGTCAATTAGAGTATCTAAGATTTAGTTTGTTAATATGGCATAGTAGATTAGATTAAGATTTAGTTTGATTTGTTAATATTTGGTTTGTAAGTGGTTATATAATAATCCATTCTCCATCAATGAAAAACACTACAGTGAGTTACATTGCATATTCTTTTAGTGTGCGTGAGTTTTTTCCAACAAAGTGGTATCAGAGCTCTATGCTCTGAGTGAAAAAAGGAGAGAGAGAGAGAGAGAGAGAGAGAGAGAGATTGAAACAGGGTGAAAAAAATAAGTGTGCGCTTGAATGCCTTGAAAAAAAATAGAGAGATGACAAAAGTTCTTAATGGTATGACAATGCCACAATTGTTGAAGAAAACAAATCATGAAAATTAGTGTATACAGATGAAGACCCTTCTAGGATCCCAAGACATTTGGGATATAGTGCAGACCGGGTATCAAGAACCTATGGAGGACGCAAATCAGACGGTGGTCCAAATTACTGCGCTGAAGAAGACATGAGTGATACGCAAGTCAGCTTTGTATTTTTTGTACAATGTTGTGGACGAGTCAGGCTTCAAGAAGATTGCAAACATTGCATCTTCAAAGGAAGCATGGGATATTCTAGAGGTTGCATGCAGAGGGAATGACCGGGTCAGACAAGTCCAACTTCAAGCATCGAGAGGAGAGTTTGAAGGCCTGAAGATGGAAGATAAAGAGCAGGTAACCGACTACATAACTCAGGTAGAGAAGGTGGCCAACCAACTCGGAAAGAATAGAGAGCAAATGCCGGGAAGCCGGGTTATGGAGAAAATCTTGAGATCATTGACAAATGATTTCAAAAGCATTGTATGTGCCATCGAGGAGTTAAAGGACCTGTCAGTTCTCTTAGTGGAAGAACTTGTCGGGTCATTAGAGGCTCATGAACAAAGGAGGGGGAAGAAGCACGAATCGTGTGATCAAGCACTACAAGCATAACTTGATTTGGATGGAACTCGAAACACTTAGAGCCGAGGTTATGGAGGCAGAGGACAAGGTGGGCGTGGCCGACATGATGTTGAAGACGACACAGATCAGACCAGGCTATAGAATTGGCGTGGCCTGGTCAAGGAGGAGGCCGAGGAGGTCAGTCTAAGTCATAAGTGGAATGGTTCAAGTGTGACAAGTATGACCACTACGCAGGAGAATGCAGATTGGCAAGCTGTTACAACTGTGGCAAGGATGGTCATATAGCAAAGTTTTGTCAAACTGAAAAAAAAAAGAGAAAATCTTCTCATAGAGGAGGACGAGGAGGAAGAGATAGAGATTTTAATGATGATGCAAAACTCGGATGTCGAACTTAGGAGCAGTAGATTAGATGCCGAGTTGCATTCAGGATGTGTGGGGGAAAGGAGATCAGGTGACAAGGTTAGTCTGGGATGTTTAAACAACTCGGTCTGGTATTTGGATACTAGAGCGAGCAATCACATGTGTGGAGATGAGAGTTCCTTCAACGAACTCACCAAGGTGGAGGATGGATTAATGTCATGTGGAGATGATTTCAAGATGGTGATAAAAAGGCATGGTACAATCTGGCACATACAAAAGGATGGACGTTGGAGAAATTAGGAATGTCTACTATGTTCCTGAGCTAAAGAGTAATATTTTAAGCATAGGTCAGATAGTGGAGAAAGGAAACTCGATTCTGATAAAGAACCGGGTATTGTACTTAAAGGACAAGCACGGTCAGCTAGCATCCTGGGTAGAAATGAAGAAAAATTGGATGTACAAATTGAAGTTGACCATGTTGCAAAAAAGGTGTTTGAAACATGTGGAAAGTGAAGGCGGTGCAGGATCTGTTCAAAACAGTATGGTGGAGAAAGAGACCGGTAAGCAAATTAAAGCAGTGCGATCTGAAAATGAAAGTGAAAATATAACCAATCTTGCTGAAGAAGTTGAAGAAGAAACAATGTTGTTGATGATGGGATGTAGCTCGGGGGACGAGCACAAACAAGTGGAGAAGTCGACAAGAAGGTTGAGTGTCATAAATCAGTCCAATAGCATGGAGAGATCATCAAGACGTGTAAATAGCTCGGAAAGCTTGGCAGAGAGTGTGAAGATCTCAGATAGCCCAAAGAGGGAATTAGAGAGCTCCGTGGAGCATTAGGCCAACTCAGGTAGCTCCATGGAGCATGTGGAAAGCTCGGTGGGGCACGAGGCCAACTTAGTTAGGTCGATGAGAAGTCTGAATTGATTGATTAAGTCGGTGGTGCAAGTGGAGTGCCCATATCATTTGGGAGAGCAAATGAACATGTCAAAAAGCTTAGCAGGGAACCTAGGTAGTCGGATAGCTCAACGTGGAGTGTGTATAACTCGAATTTTGAACAAGAAGTGTTAAATTTGCAAGAGCAGTTGCGTGCCGAGAATGATCTGAGAGTTGTACTAGAGGTCCAAGATGAGAAGTGGCGAATTGGAATGGATGATGAATTCAGTGTGAAGAAGGCATGGAAATTGTTCAATCTCTTAAAGAAAGCTCGACCTATTCAAAAGAACCTGGTTAATGACAAGTCGGCCACAGAGGATAAAGAACACAACAAAGGGTAAGTCAACTAAGGTTAAGATGAAGTCGGTCAAAGAGAAAAGCAAGTCGGTTATGGAGATTAGAAGATTGTTCGGGATGAGAGAAGGAAAAATTTAAAGCTTATGGGGGAGTTTTGTTGGATAATATTTAATTTTGTTAGATAATCTTCAATTTTGTTAGATAATCTTTACATTACGTTTTAGATTATGGAGTTATTTTTATTTAACAAAGTGATAAGGTATTTTATATTTTATGAATTAGATTTAAGTTAGTTGTTATTTTTGTCAATTAGAGTATCTAAGATTTAGTTTGTTAATATGACATATTAGATTAGATTAAGATTTAGTTTGGTTTGTTAATATTTGGTTTGTAAGTGGTTATATAATAGTCCATTTTCCATCAATGAAAAACACCACAGTAAGTTATGTTACATATTCTTTTAGTGTGCGTGAGTTTTTCCCATCCATTTAATGGGTCCTCCTTAACGAGAATTTTCTTAGCAAACAGTCTCAAGTGTCATGCCTACACCAGTCTTCAACGCTTGACACTCTTCCATCGTGTGACCAAATTATTGGTGGTATTGACAATGCCTGCTTTGATCCGTATTTTGCGGTGGAAGGAACACATCTCATTGGCAAGAATAGATTCGCGTTTATGGCTTTTTCCAGAATACGGGCCCGATCTACATTAAAAGGGATGTAGCGGTTGCACTTAGGACTTCGTGGCAAGAATTCAAATTTCATAAGTGTTTTTCTCTTCAAGGATTCAAATTCCTTTCTTAGCTCTCGGATCATGTCTAGTTGTTCTCCATATTCTCCTGCTCCTTTTTTGTGTGGCCCTTGTCTTTTTGATTCGACCTTTTGAGAATATTACTTAATATCTTTTTCTATTTAAATTAGTTTTTAGAAAATATTTCAGTTTTAGAGATATGTTTCAGTTTTAGAAATTAGTTATTATTTTAGATTAGGAGTGAGATATTCTAAATATTTTATACTTGATATTTTGCTTTATATATAGGGTATATCAATAAAATACAAAAAGATGTTTCTCCGTATAACATATCACATATATCTCATATATCTCTCATATATCTCATATCTTCAAAAGCCCTAAAAATCCCAACAATTGGTATCAAGAGCCATTGTTTTTACTGCCGATAGAGTGGAAGGAAATATGTCACACGTCGCTATTCCACTCTTTGATGGTGAAAGCTATGATCTATGGGCGGTAAGGATGCAAACATATCTAGAGTGGCTAGATCTATGGGAAATTATGGAGGAAGATGATGTTCCCTTGTCTGAAAATCCCACCATGGCTCAAATGAAAGCGCATAAAGAAAAGAAAACGAGAAAGGCAAAGGCAAAATCATGCTTGTTCGTAGGTGTTTCACAAATGATTATGACCAGGATCATGACTCTAAAGTCTCCTAAAGAAATTTGGGAATACTTGAAAGCAGAATATGAAGGGAACGAGAAGATTCGAGGCATGAAAGTTTTGAATTTGATAAGGGAGTTCAAGATGCAAAGAATGAAAGAGTCGGAAACGATTAAAGAATACTCAAACAAATTGTTGGGTATTGCCAACAAGATAAAATTGTTGGGAAAGGAGTTTCCAGATTCCAGACTCGTTGAGAAAATTCTGGTGACGGTGCCGGAAAGATATGAGGCATCTATTGCTTCCTTAGAAAATACAAAAGATTTGTCTACAATTACCTTTACAGAGGTGATACATGCCTTGCAAGCACAAGAACAACAAAGATTGATGAGACAAGATCATGAGGCAGTTGAAGGTAATTTAAATTATACTAAAGAGAATGCTCTCATAGTTAAGAAAAATAGAAGGAGAAAATACAACAACACATGTTTTTCCATCTTGTCCCCATTGCAAGAGAAAAGGTCATCAACCCAACTGGTGTTGGTGGAGGCCGGATGTCAAATGTCACAAATGCGGTCAATTGGGACATGTGGAAAAGGTATGCAAATCTAAAGATTCTCAATAAGATGTTCAGATTGTGGAGAATAAATCAAATGAGGATAAATCAGAGGAGGATCTACTTCTTACAAGTCACCACCAACGAATCTACAAAAGATTGGATTATAGATAGTGGTTGCATAAACCACATAACTCACGATAGAGAAATTTTCAAGGAGCTCAATAAATCAAATATTTCTAAGGTAAGAATTGAGAATGGAGAACAACTTGCTATGAAAAGTTCAGGAACAATTTCAATTAAAACTCATTCAGGTATCAAATTAATTTTTGATGTCTTATATGTTCCTGAGATTACCCATAATTTGTTAAGTGTTGCTCAATTGTTAAAGAAAGGTTAAAAGGTCTCCTTTGAAAATAAAGTATGTGTGATCAAAAATACTAAAAACATAGAGGTATTCAAAGTTCACATGAAAGACAAAAGATTTGCACTGGATTTTATGAAGAAGGAATTTGTTACAAATAAAGTGAGTATGAAAGAAGGATCAAAATCAGAAGATAAATATCTCTGGAAGAAAGTAGATGTCCAAGTGAAGAAAGTAGATGGAGGTTCACATTCTAATATTCATAAAAGGTCCAATGCCAGTGCAATGAAATCCACACCGGACAAAGAAAAAGAAGATGATGCTGATATAAGAAGAAATATGAAGGATGATGCCAAACTGAAGAAAGATGTGATGCCATGGAAGAAAGGGAAAAACAAATATTGCAAGCACAAAAAGAGGAGAAAATCAAGCATCAAAAGATGGAGAATCAAATCTGAAGATATAAAATTTAAAGAATCATTACAGATGTCCCCATTTTTGTAGCGAAATCTCAAGTAGGTCCCCCTATTTTCATTTGACTCAATTGAGTCCCTATTTTTGAAAATTCATTGCAATCAGTTCCTTTCCGTTAGTTATACAGTAATGATGTTAATTATGTGCCACGTGTCAACACGTGGTTTTTTTGATTTTTTTGATTTTTTTTTAATTTTTAATTTTTTTTATAATTTAAAAAAAAAATTAAAATTGCCACATGTCAATCTGACATTGTGCCACGTGGAAGAGACAATGTGATGTGGCAGTGGCAGTGCCACATGTCACTGTTGGATGTGAAAAGTCTCAATGTAGTCCCTGTATTTGTTATTTTGTCTCAGTTTGGTTCCAAATTTTTTAAAGTTGAATCAATTTCATCCCTGTATCAAATTTAATTTTTATATAAATTTTACAATGATATTTTTATTATAGTTGATATTTTTAACAAAATTGAGTTTATTTAAATATATATTTTGCACTGATATTTATTTAATTTTTTTTAAATATTTATATATCTATAATTTATAGATAAATGTTAGAGTTGCTTTAAAAATAAAAACTTTATAAATTCAAATATAAAATTTTAAATATAAATTCTAACATTTGTCTATAAATTATAGATATATAAACATTTTTAAAAAATTAAATAAATATTAGTGCAAAAAATATATTTAAATAAACTTAATTTTGTTAAAAATATCAACTATAATAAAAATATCATTGTAAAATTTATATAAAAATTAAATTTGATATAGAGATGAAATTGATTTGGTTTTAAAAAAATTAGGACCAAATTGAGACAAAATAACAAATACAGGGACTACATTGAGACTTTTCACATCCAATAGTGACACGTGGCACTGTCACTGTCACATCACATCGTCTCTGCCACGTGGTACAATGTCAAATTGACACATGACAATTTTTTTTTTTTTTTAAATTATAAATTTTTTTTTTTAAAATTATAAAAAAATTTTAAAATTAAAAAGAAAATCAAAAAAATCAAAAAAAAAATCGAAAAAACCATGTGCTGACACGTGGTATATAATTAACACTTTACAACTAACGGAAAGGAACTGATTGCAATGAATTCTCAAAAATAGGACTCAATTGAGTCAAATGAAAATGGGGACCTATTTAAGATTTCGCTATAAACATGGGAACCTATGGAATGATTTAACCAAATTTAAATAAACAGATATTAAGCAAGGAGGAATGTTGAGAATATTACTTAATATCTTTTTTTATTTAAATTAGTTTTTAGAAAATATTTCAGTTTTAGAGATATGTTTCAGTTTTAGAAATTAGTTATTATTTTAGATTAGGAGTGAGATATTCTAAATATTTTATACTTGATATTTTGTTATATTTTGCTCTATATATAGGATATATCAATAAAATATAAAAAGATGTTTCTCCGTATAACATATCACATATATCTCATATCTTCAAAAACCCTAAAATTTCCAATTCGACCATGTTCGTTGTCCCAACCATGTGGTCTGATACAGTTGTCATCAGCCCACGATCCACGATGGGCGTCAAAGTATTTTTCCAAAAACAAGATTTGTCCAATATACTCCTGTTGTCCATGACTTGGATCTGACAACTTGAGGGATGTGGGGTACCTGTAAAGGTTCTCCGACGTCAAGTCAGTATTAATTATGGTTAGATAAATGCTTTGGATTCTCAAGAACTCACCTCTTCCCATTACTACCTATATTTATAGGATTGCATGCTGGTAAGGTACAATTCATGTATTAATCTCTATCCAAGCATACTTTAACCATGTTTTGCGTTAATTACCTTATGTTCATTCTTTTTTATGGTTGTTGAGCTTCTATACTGTTTTTACGTTACTATCCGAGATTGTTTGGTTTTAATTCACAACTTTTTTATTTCGGTCCGTCCGTGTGCCAAGCTGTATAACCACACAATAATTCGGTCTTGGAAGACCGAATGCTTCATATACCGATAGAAAGAAATTGAAATTGAAATTGAAATATTTTATACTAACACACTAGTATAAAATATGCATTATTTTTTACTATTTTTTTCTAAGAGTTTCGGTCAATAAAATGCAAGCGCCCTACTAAATAAAGAGTGTGACGAAAGGTTCGTAAGAGAATACAGATGAAACTTCCAGTGAAGAGAAAATGGAAGGAAGAATTTTTTAATTTTACCTTGCGAGATTCTTTCTTACTAAAGAACATAGCTGTTAATAATTTTAATACATGTATAATATAATGTTGAAAATTCAGATTGAGGAGGATGGTTATCTCTTCATCTACGGGGAACAGACACTATGTGGATACAAGAATTCACGACTGTCATAGAGAAATTGAAGAGAGATGTTGAGACAATAAGCTTGCAAATAGACATCACAGTAGACTCATACCAACTGGGAAGGGAAGACCCTAAGATTGTGCCACGCTTTTGGATTGCCATTGATAGCTTGCTTGCAAGTAGGAAGCAACAAATAATGAAGCGTGGAGATGAAGGGGTGCAAGACTTTGCAACAAGAGAGATAAAGAGGTTGCTCTTCCTCAAACAAGACCCTAAGGGATGGGTCATTCTTAGTAAGGGATACAATGTAAAGCTCCTTGGTCATGGTGAAGCCATGTCTCGCACCATCAAGGACTTGAGCTTGTGGCATGTGAAGTTGCATGAAGAAGTGAGCTTCGATGTGGCTTTCAAAGAGTACTACGAGAGCATCAAGGACAAGACTAGTCCTAAAAAATGTGAGCATGGTGAGATTTTTAACTACCCTACTGATATATTGGATCATTTACCTTCCAATAATATGGATTGTGGACGTTCCATGGAAGTAACTTCTGTTAATTATAAGTGTTATCATGGATCCGATGAAATTTGTGTTGGCAGCGAAGCCCAATACAGTACTAAGTGTGGGATCAACGTGGCAAATAGAATGGAGCCAGGACCAACAGAAATTATGACCCAAAATAAAGCAAGCCGAAAACAATCAGCAGAGGAGAAAAATACAGGAAGCAGAGAGAGAACTGACGTAGGGCATTCTGGTTGCGAGGAAAGCGACGAAGGTGATGAACAACGGGAAGAAAAAGAATCAAAGAGGAATACAAATAAAGACAAAGGGAAGGGGTTGGAGGTAAAGGAAGAGATCGAAAGTGAAGATGAATATATGATGTTGATTAACACAGCAGAAGTTGATCCACGAAGCTTCAAAATGAAAGAAAAAGTGCAGAAGGGAGAGTCTAGCAAGATGCGAAAACACAATGAACGCGGGGACCTAACAAACAACACCAAAACACAACAGAGACGCCAAAGGTTAGCAATTCATACACTTAGCATTTTTACTTCAGAAAATGGTATAGAAAAGAGTAATATTCATACGCCAATGCTATTTGCTCATATTCAGCTTCCTACCTACACCATTATCTTGCATAAATTTAGTTACCAAATAGAACAACAACGGATTGGAGGAGCTCGAAAATGCTAGAATATTGTTTGGTGAATGTGTTTTGGTGTAAATTGCAGGAACAGGAGGATAAAAAGATCATTAAGTGAAGGAAAACGAAAATGATAAGCTATATCAATTCAGGTCGGAATTTAGACAACAACAACAGAAACAAGAAGAAACCAGTGATGGGTCCAATAAGGAGGAAAGTTAAGGGGAGGCAACAAGGAGAACAAAGGATCAACAAGTTCTTACCAAAGACATGCATAAATTATGTGAAGGTGTTACGCATGAATAGGGATTCAATACAAGTAATATGCCAAAGGCACCCTGCAAGCACATGCAAGACAAACAAAGACTATAAAGTATAGGATTCAATGTACTCTTGAATCGATTGTAAGGTTACACACATATCAATGTTAAACCATTTGCAAAGATTTATGTAATCCAGATTTGGAGGTAGATTAGGGAAGCAATGTCAATATATCAACTTCTCTAAATATGGATTGTAAAAAGGTTGGGACAAACCGATTGTCCTATTTTTTAACATACTATTCTTGATAAAAAAAAAAACAAATTATCTTTCTCGGCTGCGACGTTGGATATGGATACTTCTAGGATAATTTCATATATACATTTAAAATATTGAATAACTTTATATTTAAATTTATATATTTTTTATATATTATTTTGGACAGTTTTAGAAAGTTTCCTAGTTTGCATTAAAAAAAATCTATTAGATAATGAAATATATTATTAGTTAAAATTACTAATTATTGTTATGGTATATTTTTTTAAATTTTTGGCTTATTTAATTTTTTTTATTACATGTATATGTTTTTAATTATAAAAAAGTATTGACAGCATCATTTGAATTTTAGAAAAAAATATTTTGCATTAAATTCGTTATTTAAATGTTCCTACGGAAATAATAGTAAAATATCAAGGAGCATAAATCATATCTTACCCAATCCTCGATTTTCCAGGATGGATACTCTTCAATTTTGCTGGGCTGGGTATGTCTCCATGTCCTATTGCCGAATTGAACATGTTGGAGTTTACCTGCAGAAAAGGACTCCAACGATCAAATTCGCGAGAACTCTCAAGAGTCAAATCTCAGTGTATTCATGAATTGCTTACTTTTGATTGTTGGGGTCCACATATATTTATAGAATATTATTCATAGATTACCTAGCTTATGGGTTGGGCCTTTATTGGATTTGTTCGACCTCCTTTGGGTTCGTATGGACCTGATCATGGCTTATGACATGATTTTGGGAGTTTAGCTATTATTTCCTAAGTTTGGAGTAAGCAACCCTTACTTATATGTGACATGCTTAAAGTAGCATCTTTAACCGTCATGTTCGTTTTCCTATATAGTTAACCAGCAATTTATTCAAAATAGGATTATAGGTTGGTGACTAGGTCCGGGTATTTGTTCATATTAACTATGTCCGCCTAGTATAGTACATTAAATATTTTTAATTCACAAATTTCATGATAACATATGAAAAATTAATATTTGATTATTTAATTTAAAATATGTATATTTGTCACAAGTTTTTTTTTTGGAAGTGGACATGGGAATTTAAAATCTATAGGAAATATATTTGGGAAAGGCTTTGACGTTTTGGAAAATAAAAAAAACTTTAAGAAATTACCTACTAAGAATTGTGACATTTTTCAAAAAAAAAAAATATTTGACGGAAATTACTTTCATATATTAAAATCTTTGGGAAACATTTCTTATGAGCATATTCCCCAAAAATTTCAATTTGGGGAAAGTCGTGGGGAAAAAAATATTCAATGATTTTGAGTGCTTTTTATGAATTTTGAATATAGAAAATTTCGACTTTTCTTACAGTATAATCTGATAACTTGAAACAACATATATGTATATTGAGAGAACATTAACAAACTTATTATCATAGATTTTTGTGTATTTATTTTGTTAGATTATTATATTTGATGGAGAACTATATCTCGATTGTAACGTCCCATTTAATTATTAATCGGAATTAAAGGAAACGTCACGCGATAATAGTACTGCAGAGTAGTCTTGGGGTCCCTAACACAACCCCTACAAAACTAGGCACACCACGATGCCAACAAAAG